>ERZ650304.72-NODE-72-length-65288-cov-16.960710_pt1 | contig 65288 bp, 73 predicted proteins | sample MGYA00376240_ERZ650304 | MGnify/ENA primary metagenome ERZ650304 (study PRJEB26733, sample SAMN07839271) | wastewater metagenome | biome: small river; feature: stream; material: water | place: USA: North Carolina | collected 2016-03-01 ...
GTTGGTAGGTACTGTCGATGCACTAGTTGAGAGCCTTGTTGATAGTACTCATTGGTGTTACTCTGTCGGTAACAGTTTACTATGTATAATTATACTAGGTACATGATGGCATGGGTGGAATTGGTTGGTAGTGACTGTTGGTGAGAGGTGATCGAAGTTTCACCTGATTTATTAGTTGGATGATTTATTAGTTGGAACTCACACAACATTATATCCTCTATAACCGCTCTAACCCCAATCACTAAAACCATCTCTGGCACTCATAACAAGTACTTAATATGTACCAGAAGGTACTGTACCTTGGTACTCATAATAGAGAGTCTCGTTGGTAAGTACTCTATAGATGCATATTAAGTACCTCCAGATGCCTCCCATAACACTTAAAAGGCTCCCATTAAGGGAGCCCATCTATCTACTTTACTTTTCAATCCACTTTTCTTACTTTGGCATTTGCTTTCATACCTAATAGTACCATATCCTCCCCTCCCAGTCAACCAATCGAGCAGCGTTTTAAAACTACAATCCTTCGTTAAGACTTTCCTAAGACTTTATTAAGGTACCATTAAGGTACATAAAGTAACCCCAAGGTTTGGGCGTACAAGCAGAGGCCTTTGGGGTCTTATCGAGATACATTATGCCATAGTTGGAGTAGTCATTACGTTTACCATCTGTTTACTCTTTAATTACTGTGCTCTAAAATTTACCAAACATACAGACCCTTATCTGTTGCGTACTCGATTGGCAACTGTTTGTCATACGTTCTGCGGAGCAGCTTGATATCAGACTGTAACATGATATATCCATCCTTGGTCCAGATATCACCAACAGCGTTGGTGGCTACAAAGATCATGCCTGCGTTGATCTGGTAGGCGGTGCAGAGGCTGCCTCCATGGCCAACTGCAAATAACTTGGTTGCTGGTGCAATACCGTGCTCAAGAGACAGCTGGAGTATCCTGCGGCAGCTGATGTCAACGCTGCCATTGTGATCATCCCATCGCCGAGCAGTCACCAGGCCATACACATCATGCTCGACTGCCTTCCAAACTCTAAGCTCTTGCACGGATTCGGCGCCAAGGAATTTTACCAATTGATCTACTTTTACATTCGTCATGTTTACCACTCCTTTGTAGTGTTCCCGCATCTCTGGGCTCATCCCTTTGATGTATTAATCATATCATGTATGTCTGGGTTACGCAATAGTCTGCTCCCGATCTCTACTTAGTAAAACTATTAGCATCTTACTCTTAATACTCAACAATCCATATAATATATATACTATATAAGTACTTAACTAGTACTGTGCTTTATATCTTTTATGTACTAACCTAGAGCATTTCGCTGGCTAGGACGTACAATAGAAATACCCAACCTTTTACAGTTGGGCTTGTGAATTAATTACCTTGCTTACTACAATAATTATTGAGTTTAGGTGTTACCATTACTCTCCCAAATTGAGTCGTTGCCCTTCGGCAATCAACTCCTCTATGCCTTTAATCCTTACTGCTCGGTCAATCCTCTGTTGCTCGATTGCCACATCTGCTTCTGCCGCATCTGCTATACCTAGCTCCTCTAGCCCTAGCATAATGCTTACTTCTTCGATACTGTAAACCCGCTCCTCCCCAGAGCGGATTCTACGTAATATCTCCTGTATGTGGTTTAAAAATTCTTCTTCCACTGCTTCCTACTTTCGGAGACCTTTGCAACCAATCGGTTGCCCATCATCGCCCCGGATAAGATCGCCAGGGGCAAACACATCTCATGTGTTAATACTAGTACTTAACTGCTCCCAAGTCAATAGCCTATCTGCCGCCTACGAACTGGAGTAATAACTTAGGCTCGTAAGTATAAACAACGTCTACACCACCTATCTTATCAAGTGCATCTCCGATCAATTTTGACACTCTTAGGTCTCCTAAATCCATGGTTACAATATCGTACCCAGTATCAATCCTAACAATACCCCTAGCGCCGTCTGTAGTGCCTCTAAAATCCTCAGTAAAGGTCTGTAGGATGTTTGTATCCACCTCTAACATATCAAGGGTAATAACGGCGATCCTGGGAAGCAAAACTAAATCATCATAAGTCAGTATCCGCTTACCAACTAGTTTTGGACTGCCATTGTCATCGTCTGGCGTTATATCACAGTAAAAGAGGGCCGAATTGTCTATGGTTGCGCCAACAGACATTTGCTGCCAATCATCGGCAAAGACGATCATCTCAACGACTGCAGTCTCATCCTCGATCATGAGCTTAGCCATGATTTGCCCTCTCTTGGTTTGGATCTTGGTGATACTAGATATAGTGCCAGCTATGATCCCTCTTACTCTATTTTGGTAATAAGCTGGCTGAGTACTGCACCAATCATTAATCCCAGCTATAGTAGATGATCTGGCGGCCTTAAACTCTGGGTAGCTATCGAGTGGATTGCCTGATACATAGAGTCCAATTGCGTCTCTCTCCAGCTTAAGTAGCTCAACAGGAGTATATGGAGTATAATCATCAACCAGCTGTCTTGGCTTAGGATTGCGCTTTGGCAGAGGTTTGCGCAAGATATCTATACTTGCCAACTGTTGGGATCTGTCACCCAGACTATCTAATGCTCCGGCTTTGATTAACATTCCAAGAGCCCTAGAGTTGAGATCACCCTTGCTTATCCTCTGTGTTATATCAATCAGATCATCAAATTGTCTCTCCTGTCTCGCCTCAAGGATTACATCTATCGCCCCAACCCCAAGAGATTTAATTGCTGAGAGTCCAAAATAGATTACTCCATCTGTTATTGCAAACTCTCTATGTGATTTGTTGATGTCTGGTGGCAACACTTTAATACCATATCTACGTGCATCTTGGATATACTCTGCTACCTTATCTTGATCTCCATATTCTACAGATAATAAGGCTGCATAAAATACATCTGGATGATTAACTTTAAGCCATGCTGTTTGATAGCTAAGCACCGAATAAGCAACTGCGTGACTACGGTTAAATCCGTAATTTGCAAACTTATTCAGCAATTCAAATAATCTTTCAGCCTCTTCTGGGTCTACGCCATTCGCAGTCTTTGCTCCATCGATAAACTTTGTCCGTTGTTTATCCATCTCGGATTGTGATTTTTTTCCCATTGCCCTTCTCAGCAAATCGGACTCAGCTAAAGTGTATCCAGCAACAGAAGTAGAGATATGCATAATTTGCTCTTGGTATACAGGAATGCCGTAAGTCTCGGATAAGATGCTTGACAGTAGATGGCCAGATTGCGGGAAATCCTTATAAGATATCTCCTCAAGCCCATGTCTACGCTTAATATACGTACCAATGTTATCCATTGGGCCTGGTCTATATAAACTTGTAAGTGCTACTATATCTTCGAATCGCTCTGGTTTAAGACTCTTAGATGCCTGAGAGATACCAGATCCTTCTAGTTGGAATATTCCTTTATTATCACCTCTAGATAGTAGCTTGTATACTTTAGGGTCATCTAATGGTACATCATTAAACACTACAGATATACCCTTATGTTGCAACAAGAGATCTCTAGCCTTTTCTAAGAATGTTAAAGTTCTTAAACCCAGGAAGTCCATCTTTACAAGTCCAATATCCTCAACATCATGCATATCATATTGACTAACTGATTTACCTGTAGATCTATCTACTGTTAGTGGTATCAGGTCTGTAAGAGGAGTATCGCTAATGATTAGCCCAGATGCGTGGACTCCACTGCTACGTATTGTTCCCTCCAGGTTGAACGCATAATAATAAGCTCTCTTTACATCTTCATGCACGTCTAGGAAATCCCTAATCTCTTGCGATGAATTGTATGCCTCCATTAGTGTGGATGGCTTACCGAATTTTACAGGGATCATGCCGGTTAGGATGTTAATAATGTCATGAGGTAAACCCATTGATCTTGCTACATCTTTTAAACAGGATCTAGATAGCATGGCTCCATAAGTACCAATCATGCATACATGATCTTCGCCATATTTTTCCCTTACGTATGCAATCACCTTTTCTCTACCAGTGTCACTTATGTCAATGTCGTAATCCGCCATGGAAACTCTGTCTGGGTTGAGAAATCTCTCAAAGATTAATCCGTACTTAATTGGGTCGACGTCAGTTATACCAATAGCATAGCCTATTAGAGACCCCGCGCCTGATCCACGACCAAGGCCAACTGCTATCCCTTGCTTCTTAGCCCAGTTGACGTAATCTTGTACGATGAGGAAGTAATCAGTAAAGCCCATCTTCTTAATCACAGTTAATTCATACTCTGCTCTCCTAATCTTATCAGGAGTAAGATCTGCACCGTATCTCTTGCGTAGCCCCTTATTGACAAGTCTGTATATCTTTGCATCAGAGGTGTCGCCCTCTTGTAACTTTGGCTGGGGGATCCTGTAGGTCCTCTTGCTACCAATTGGCAACTCTACATTGCAAGACTCTGCAATTAATACTGTGTTATCATAGATTTCGTCTCCCCAAGTTGATCTAGGTAGGAATAGCTCCATTTCTCCTACTGACTTTGTATAAAACTCATCGCATGGGAATTTAAATCTATTCTCGTCAGACAATCTTGCTTTGGTTTGTATGGCCAAGAGAGTGTCATGCGTATCACTATCTGTCTTTTTAATGTAATGCCCATCATTGGTAGCAACCATGCCAATCCCATACTCTTTGGCTAACTCCATCAACACAGGATTAACAAGTTGTTGCTCTTGTAGGCCGTGATTTTGGATCTCAATAAAGTAGTTGCCTTTAAAGACTCTAAGGTACCACTCGATGGTAGATCTAGCAGATTGCATGTCTCCATTAAGGATATATTGCTGCAACTCTGCGCCAAGGCAGCCAGACATTGCTATTACACCCTTACTGTGTTGTTCTAAGATCTCATGGTCAATCCTGGGTTTGTAGTAATAGCCTTCTGAGTTGGCGAGATAGTTAAGGCGGCACAGGTTCTGGTAGCCCTCAAAGTCTTTAGCTAGCAAAGTTAAGTGATATGTCTTCTCACCCTTTTGCTTGGTATGCCTACTTCCAGCAGTTATGTATGCCTCATAACCTAAGATTGGTTTGACTCCGAATTGGATTGCATACTTGTAAAACTGTAAGACTCCCGACATATTGCCGTGGTCAGTCATTGCACATGATGGGTCTGTATCTGTAGTGTCTTTTACCCATTGCAGTAGATCTTTAATATTGCTTAGTCCATCAAGTAGGCTATAAGACGTATGCTGATGTAAGTGGGAAAACTTAGTCATTTGGTGCTCCATCTGGGAAGTTTAGGTATGCAAACTCTCCATGGTATTTCTTAGCCGCGTCATCATACGCAAGAGCTGCCTCTATTGCGGTTGGGTATGAGCCTATGCAAATCCTGGTCCCATTTGCGCAGATACGTGATTGATACGTCGTACATCCACTATTTGCTGTTACGCCTTTGTATCCAAGCTTGTTGCGCTTGTGGGGCCCAGAGTTGGCTCGATTTTGATATCTGTTTGCGCTACGCAGATTACTCTTCCTGTTATCTAATTTATTTCTATTGACATGGTCAACCATTCCTGCATGCAGCAGGAATCGGTGTAGCGATATCTTCCTTGTCTCAGGCGCAATTGAAACATACCCAGATGACATGTAAAACTTATAGTCGATGTATTTCTCAAAGTCATCAATGTCAATTATGAACCATAGATCATTTTTGCCATAAACTTTAACCTCAATTGCGCCTGTATAGTCGGACGATCTAATTATATTACTATATGGTTTTCTAGGCGTACTTCTCAACCCGCTATTTTCATACTTGCGAGATAGTGCTCTATTGCAAGCTCTACATCCGTAGGTATACCCATCTTTTGAATGCTTATCCTTATGGAAAGAATCCAGTGGCTTCTCAATACCACACTTTGTACACTTCTTCATGACTCACCCATTTTTAATTTCAACCAACTTGTTAACCCATGATCTGTAGCTGGATGCAGAGCTTGCTTGGCAAACGACCTAATGTTGCAATACATTTGCATAAATCGTTCGTCGGGAAAGAGAGACCAGTATTTCTGGACTAGGTCTAACATCTCATCATTTGGCGCAATTCTAGATGCTGGCCAATGTAGTATTCTCGCATAGCTTAGGTTCTCTTCTTTTAGCCACAGTGTAAGTGCGTCATCCTCCATATAGTAGGAATCGTAATCTACAGACTCGGCAATCTTGTTGACGATAAAGTCAAATGGTCTATCTACGTGGCCATACTGGTACCAGTATTGCTCAATCTGTTCCATGACTTCGTATATTCTGCCAATAGGCCTCATATGCCTTCCTCCCTCTCTAGGCGTTCCTTCTCTAGTATAGCCATTATTCTGGCGATATCAACCCTATAACCTGCCTCGCTTAGCGATTCCCTTATACTTTCTGCCATGCGTCGTTGACCACGCTTCTGCTTTTCGTTCATTTTATCTCCTTGATTTTCAGGTGAAACTGAGACACCAACATCCTGAGGTCAAGGCTATGGATGGTGTAGACACGGTCGTAGATCACAGTTACAGAGTATGGGTCAGCCTGGTCGGTGTGGGCGCTAATAAGGTATCTGTATGCCGATGGAGTAATGTTGATATCCTTGATTTCGTATTTCATGGCCCTGCCTCCTAAGTTGACTTTTACGCTGCGTTTGTGAGCCGGACTGGTAAGGTTTACTCGCATGTCCTAATGGTACATCTACTGCCCGGATATGTCAAGATTTCCTCCCGATTTGAACTTGATTTACTCTGTAGTATTTTACTCCCGAAATCTGTTATTTATAGTACTATATATATACTTATTATTTTACTGTGTTTTATATCTTTTATGTACTAACCTAGAGCATTTCGACGTCTAGGACGCAGTTTAGAATTATCGATCAGATATTGCTTGACATCGGTTGTTGCAAATGGTATGCTTGTTTCATCACCAAGCGGAGTTGGATGGTGAAGATTTAGAACGAGAAAGGGAGAATGAATATGGTAGAGATGAATAGGATTGACCTAATTGAAGATGGCAGTGGCGGCTTGTGGGCAGAAGCAAGAGATCTTCACGCATTCATAGGCATAGATAGGGGTTACGAGGAATGGCTGGATGATACGATTCTTAACCCCAGTCATGGATTTATAGAAGGAGTCGATTACGAAGTGTATCTAGATGGGTCAACTAAAGAGTACTACATTAGCAGGATCATGACCGGGGATTTGGCTATGATGGCGCATGGAGAGCAAAGGGGTAGAGAGGCTAGAATCCATATGGCAAAAGGAGAGCGAATATGATTCAAATCAAAGAGCATAATGGCAAACAACTAGTAGACGGAAGAGAACTTCACACATTTCTTGGGGTGGGTAGGCGATTACACCTTGGATCCAAGTGGTAATCGCTGAATACGAGTTTTTAGAGGGTGAAGATTTTGTTGTCCTGGAGAACTTCCCCGATCGGGGAGATATTACAAGAACTGTTGGGAGGCCCTCGAAGGAGTATGCAATTACTCTTGATATGGCAAAGCAGCTAACGATGGTTGATCGTAGCGATAAAGGCAAAGAGGCTAGAAAATATTTTCTAGCCTGCGAGAGACAACTAGAGCAGATTCGCAAACAGATCACACCACTTGGGGCAACGTTGGAAAATGCTCTACGTCAAATGGTAGAGTCAGAGGTTGGCCGTATAACCGCAGAGATCATGGGCGACATGCGTCTGGCTGTAAGTGAACTTAAGGCTCTAGGCGCCACAGCACAACTAGAGACAAACTTTGTAACCATAGCTGGATTCCTTAGTATAACTGGAGTGAAGTATAAGACGGAAAATGAGATCAAGATATTGGGTCAGCGGGTCAGTAGATACTGTAAGGAGAATGGCATACCGATTACGAAAGTACATTCGCCCAAGTGGGGCAAAGTCAATGCCTACCCTAAAGAAGTCTTAGAAATGTTGATCGGAGCTACCGCATGAATCCTAATAGCCTTAAAAACTTAACCAAGAACAGAAACATGAGGGATGGGGTCCTTAAAGAAGGTCAGTTATCACATACGATTAGAGTCAGGATCTCTGCAGAAATCAAAGAGCTACTCAAAGAAACATCCCCAGAAGAGCTAGGTCGTATACTCACAGAAGCACTTAAGTCTCGCCTCTAAACATAATACAAATAAGCATCCCGGGGTTATTCCCGGGATTTATCTTATTAGAATTCTAAACTTAAGACTGGATCTTTCTTAACTGGCTTCTTCTCCGACTTTCGACTCCTCTGAACATTGCGTACGAATGCAATTATATCTGGGGTCGGCATTGGTAGATCTTTATATTTCCAGGGTTTATATGGAGGCCACTGTTCGGTTTTAAATCTTATCTTCCAAAGGTACGCAGCGTATCCATCTTTATATGATTCACCATTCCACTTAACATTATTCCTAGTCCAAGACAGTAGTCCAAAGTACCAATCCTCTTTCTCTTTAGACGTACTCTTCTTTTCTTTTTTCTTAACTGCGTTAATCTCTTGTAGTTGATCGTCGGTATGATCAATGTACTCTGGGTACTTTTTATACTCAACCACCTCTTTACACTGTGGGCAATATCTCGCCGCGATAAACGTATGTCCGCAATATTCGCAGTTGATCTCTTTCTTTAGGAGCTTCTTCTCTTTAGTTGATCCGCCCTCGTCTTTCTTTGCCCCTTTGCCTATGGATGTCTCAAGAGTCCATTCGTTGTAGTCTGCAATGTCTCCGTGGATGTCATAGTTATTGGCGTGATCAAAGTACAAAACATTTAGCTTGCCAGGAGACGTTCTGAGGCCCCTCCCTAGCTTTTGCATATATAGAGCCAGGGACTTGGTTGGTTGGCAGTCTATGACCACCTCAAGCAGCGGTAGGTCCACTCCTGTAGATAGTACCCCTACGTTTGTAAGGACCAGGATTTCTCCAGAGTTAAAGGCCTTAAAAATAGCCTGTCTTTCGATGTCAGGAGTGTTGGCATCCATATGTGCAGCAGGTATACCTGCCTCATTAAAAGACTCACACATGGCAAGAGAGTGTTTAACATTAACAGCAAAACATACTGCCCTTTTACCGTTTGCATATTTATAATAGTGCTCAACAGCATCACCTATGAGCTTAGGTTTATTCATGATGTTGGCCAAATCTAGCTCATCATACTCGTCCATCTTAATCTTTACACTTGATAAGTCAGGTGACGATGCAATAAAATACCTAGCAGGTACTAGCCAGCCATCTCTAAATGCATCTGGATATGTTAGAGTCTGGATTAGAGACTTAAATATATCTCCAAGGCCCCTATTTTTACGCCTAATGGGTGTGGCTGTAAAACCTATAATGGATGACTTAGGATGTTGGTCAAACAAAGTCTTGTAATCTCCAGCCTTAGAGTTAACTAAGTGAGCCTCATCCACAATGATGATGTCGAAATCACCAAAGTTAAATCCCCTCCGTTTGCGTGCCATCACAGATTGTATGGAGCCAATATGGATCATACTGCTTGCATCATAATGCTCACCGGGTAAGATCACAGAGATAGGAAGATCTGTATGTGCGGTAACTCTACCTACAATGTCCTGGACGAGAGTACGTCTATGGACCGCAAATAAACATCTCTTGCCTTGGCGTGCAAATTTGTCCAGCAAGTATGCAGTCAGGCCTGACTTGCCGGAACCGGTACTGCTAACAACCAGCATAGCTCTAACAAGATTGTCTAGGCATGCATCTATTTGCCTCTCGATCTCTGACTGGTATGGTCTTGGCACAAACTTAGACATATGTATCCTCCATTTTTATCCCTAAAAATATACCATTTTTAGCATCGTTAAGTCTACGATTGGCAGATAAGAGTGTGCGCTGCCTCGTACCATAAGTACTGTCTGGACCAAATACCATCCTGGCCATCATCGTATTCGCAAACATAGCGCCAGTCTCAAGGGATGCAATAATACGAGCTCTCAACTTGCTGTGTATAAGCCTATGGGTATTTAACACAGTATTATAATCAGCGATGATGTTGTTTTGATCATCAATCAGGCCGTGTGATCGGAGGACTGCAAGGTGAGACTTAATTGTGGCCTTACGAGCACCAGAAGCTACCACCAAGGCATCCAAGGAAGCTCCAGGTGTATTGGCGAGGTACCAGTAAGTATAGCGTGCTGACGTCAATCGTGGGGCCCTAAATGATTTGCTCTTACGTCCCTGAGGCTCATTAAGTGACCGAGTGGACGTCTTAACCCCCGTCACCGCCAAAAAAGACGCTTGTTGATCTGAGATTTTAAAGATACCTAGGTCTGATGGGCTATCTGGCATCATAATAATAAGTGGACTAAGTTTATCTGAGAGGTCCTCGCTGCGCACTTGACCGATAAAACCCATGGATGACAAGTATTTGAGGCGCGCAGAGATCATATCAGGGGTGCCACCGATAGCATGAGCTACATTACGGAGTCCGCCAAGGATAAGATATTTACCTTGATCGTTGCTACTAAACTTGTTGTCTTTGATTAGCTCACAGATATACATCCAGAGTGATTTATATGCAGCTTTTGCTGGGCCATTACCTTGGGCCAATGTAAGCACTTTAAGGCCTTGCTCAATCAATTTATCTGTGGCCTCAACGTAAGCCAACTTAGGCTTACCAGGTTTATAACCTGTGCCATCCCACATACGCTCTGCTGAGTCGATTGTGATCTGTCCGTACGTGCGACCATCCCCGCTATGGACATGATCCCACTTAGGACGCATAAGGCCAGAGTTACGAAACATGCGATCTACACGCTCATGGTCTCCATTGGTCCAAAACATCAACTTAAGCACAAGGCTAATGTCTCCAGGTGTACGTCCGTTTTCACCGGTTGAGCTATAGTCGGAGAGATCTCCATCGTACAACTTTTTAAATGCCTCACCGTTTTTGCTTTGGAATGCTCTATCGAGGATTTCTTGGTCAGCCAGATCAATAGGGGTCCTATCTTTAGGCCTATCATTTATCAGTGCTGGACGAAATATGTCTACATTAAATGTTGCGCTAATGTAATCTCCAAAGCTATCGATAAGCATTTGGCCGTCTTTAATCTGCTCAAATCCTGGCAGGACCGCTCCTGTCATCGAGCAGAAACGACTACGGCTATAGATCTCCACCCCAACTCCAGGGAGTGTAAATCTATGCTTATATTCTTCAGGCAGATCCCCTTTTACCAGGATGTGCAAGCCCTGACCAGATGATGATACCTCTGTGTACGAATCAAAATACTCTAAGAGCGATAACACAGATTGAGGGACTTCATACTGGTCTGTACCCTTCCAGTCTAGGTCAACCAATGTATAGTCGCCAGTCAGTGCAAACTTAAGACCGTAGTGCTTGCGCTTCTCGAGCTGGTTAACGGTTGCGTCAAACCATGCCCATGTTAAGGGTTCGTTAATTCTGGCTCCATGGTTGTCTGTACCTGGCATGACCGGAAACTTACGTTTGGTTCCATTTTTCGTCGTGTAAATCCATGTGACCCATTTGCGGAGTTCTTTTAGTTCCTGAGGGATTGATGAGTACGAAACTGACTTTGGTTTTTGTAATATCATAATGTTACCTTTTACTCCCTTTGTACGGCTTAATTGGTTCGCCCGTGATACTTTCACGGGTTTTCTTTCGTCTATTATAGCACAGTTTGAGAAAATGAGTAACCCGCCGGTTTGAGCTTGCATGCAGAGGCTTGGCGGGTCTTGTCTACTTAGTATAACAGATTATTCGTCTTCGAAGGGTGCAGTCTCATCTAAGAGATCTTTGACCAATTGGAACTCCGGTGACTGCATTACAACTGCTTGCACCCATTTGTCCAACATATGAAATGTATCTGGGTTAAAATCCAATCGGTTAAGGCTAAACTTAATAAGTGGATTGACTGCATCGCCTACTACTGTTTTGCGAGAGACGTTCTGCACGGCCTCTAACTTAAGGTTTCCACCTTGAGATCCATTAAGAGGCTTTGTAAGTGCTGTGGTTACAAGTGCGGGCTTACCAAGCAACACCCCTAAATCTACTGGACCAGATGTAACGAATTGTTCGCCCTGCCATGTCTTAAGGGTTTTGAACAAGTTGCTCGTTTGGGCTAATGATGCCGCGTATCTACGAGATACGATATATGGTTTGCCACCAAAGTTTCCAGTTGGGATGAGTTCTTCGGGTGTCTCAAACGAGAGGATTAACTCTCTGCGGTGACCGATGCCTTTCTCTCTTACCACTTTACCTTGTGGATCCTTTTGTTCCTGGATGTCGTATGGTTGAGTGCCTAAATCGATGATACGGATCAATCTGGACTCATATACGCCTGGTTGCAAAACTGGGATTCTTTCTTTCTGTTTTTGTTGTGGTTGTTCGATAATCATTTTGTTTCTCCTTTTTGTCCTTAGGACTCTTCAATTATACCATATAGCCCCAGGAGTTTCCAGAGTTAATTGGATTCTAATTATGAGATTTCAGTGAGGCCTTAGGTATTTATATTATATATAGTACTTAATTAGTATTATATTCTTTTACTGTGTTTTATATCTTTTATGTACTAACCTAGAGAGGATTAACGTCCCAGACAGTATTTACAGAATCACTAAATCCAAGGGTTGACATCATGTGTTACGCATGGTATGCTTATTTCAAGGAGGAAGCATGAATAAGACATAGTAATTTGTAGAAGTTTGTCCTAAAAGGCTTGCCGGTTTTGACAAGCAAATATTTCCGGAAATCCGGAATAATTCAAGAGGTCGTCCCAGACAGGAGTACTTTCTCACCTTAGATGCGGCCAAGCACATCTCAATGATGTCAAACACATCCAGGGGCAAGGAGGCTCGGAAGCACTTTATCGAGGCAGAGAAGAGCTAGAGAGACTAGAATATATATGTTTAAAGAGGAGCAATATGAATAGTCTTGAAATGACAGTTAGGGAAACGGGCAGCCTGTTCACGGTAGATGCTAGAGCTCTTCACGAATGGCTAGGTGTTAGAAAAGATTTTTCTACTTGGTTCTTAAACCAAGTAGACAGAATGGACATGGTAGACGGGATTCATTACGAGGTAGTTTTCCCCCTAAAAGGGGAAAACTCTGGAGGTCGTCCAGCAAAGGATTTTACGATAGTCATAACCGTAATAAAAGGAGAATGAATATGATTAATATTAGCGAACATAACGGCGAGCGGATGGTTGACGCAAGAGAGCTCCATGGTTTTCTAGAGGTTGCCAGAGATTTTAGCACTTGGATCCAGGATAGGATTAAGAAGTATAGATTCGTCGAAGGAATAGATTATATAGTCCTGGAGGGTTCCCCCGATCGGGGGAACGGGCATTACAACCCAAAGCCATCAAAGGATTACGCACTTACGCTTGATATGGCCAAAAGTATTGCGATGGTACAGAACAATAATAAGGGCGATGAGGTAAGGCAGTATTTCATATCCTGCGAGAAGAAGCTTAACCAGATTCGCAAACAGATGACTCCGCTAGAGATGCATCTTGAGACCCTACGACAAATGGTAGAAGTGGAACGTAGGACCACGCAGGCTATAGACGAACAGAAAGCTGAGACGCAGCAATTAAAACGCGTAGTCGGTGCTCTGCGTGATGACTTTACCGCTGTTAAGGCAGCTGCCGAACTTGATGCAGCCTTTGTGACCATAGCTGGATTTCTTTCTATCAGTGGTATAAAAAACAAGACGAAAGAGGAGATTAGAATATTAGGTATGCGGGTTAGCAAACACTGTAAAGAGAACGGTATCAAGATTGCCCAAGTGCCGTCTGTAACGCATGGTAAGGTTAACGCCTATCCTAGGGAAGTTTTAGAAATGCTGATCGGAGAGATGAAATGAATCCCAATAGTCTAAAGAATCTTAAGAATAATCCAACTATCAAGAAGTACGGTACACTCAACGAAGGGCAAATATCACATACAGTTAGAGTGAGAATCTCAGCCGAGATCAAAGAACTACTCAAAGAAATATCTCCAGAAGAGCTAGGTCGTATACTCACAGAAGCCCTTAAATCTCGTCTCTAAATATAATACAAATAAGCATCCCGGGTTATTCCCGGGATTTTTCTTATTCAAACTCTAAACTTAATATTGGATCCTTCTTAACTGCTTTCTTCTCAGATTTTCGGGAGCGCTGAACATTGCGTACGAATGCAATTATATCTGGGGTCGGCATTGGTAGATCTTTATATTTCCAGGGTTTATATGGAGGCCACTGTTCGGTTTTAAATCTTATCTTCCAAAGGTACGCAGCGTATCCATCTTTATATGATTCACCATTCCACTTAACATTATTCCTAGTCCAAGACAGTAGTCCAAAGTACCAATCCTCTTTCTCTTTAGACGTACTCTTCTTTTCTTTTTTCTTAACTGCGTTAATCTCTTGTAGTTGATCGTCGGTATGATCAATGTACTCTGGGTACTTTTTATACTCAACCACCTCTTTACACTGTGGGCAATATCTCGCCGCGATAAACGTATGTCCGCAATATTCGCAGTTGATCTCTTTCTTTAGGAGCTTCTTCTCTTTAGTTGATCCGCCCTCGTCTTTCTTTGCCCCTTTGCCTATGGATGTCTCAAGAGTCCATTCGTTGTAGTCTGCAATGTCTCCGTGGATGTCATAGTTATTGGCGTGATCAAAGTACAAAACATTTAGCTTGCCAGGAGACGTTCTGAGGCCCCTCCCTAGCTTTTGCATATATAGAGCCAGGGACTTGGTTGGTTGGCAGTCTATGACCACCTCAAGCAGCGGTAGGTCCACTCCTGTAGATAGTACCCCTACGTTTGTAAGGACCAGGATTTCTCCAGAGTTAAAGGCCTTAAAAATAGCCTGTCTTTCGATGTCAGGAGTGTTGGCATCCATATGTGCAGCAGGTATACCTGCCTCATTAAAAGACTCACACATGGCAAGAGAGTGTTTAACATTAACAGCAAAACATACTGCCCTTTTACCGTTTGCATATTTATAATAGTGCTCAACAGCATCACCTATGAGCTTAGGTTTATTCATGATGTTGGCCAAATCTAGCTCATCATACTCGTCCATCTTAATCTTTACACTTGATAAGTCAGGTGACGATGCAATAAAATACCTAGCAGGTACTAGCCAGCCATCTCTAAATGCATCTGGATATGTTAGAGTCTGGATTAGAGACTTAAATATATCTCCAAGGCCCCTATTTTTACGCCTAATGGGTGTGGCTGTAAAACCTATAATGGATGACTTAGGATGTTGGTCAAACAAAGTCTTGTAATCTCCAGCCTTAGAGTTAACTAAGTGAGCCTCATCCACAATGATGATGTCGAAATCACCAAAGTTAAATCCCCTCCGTTTGCGTGCCATCACAGATTGTATGGAGCCAATATGGATCATACTGCTTGCATCATAATGCTCACCGGGTAAGATCACAGAGATAGGAAGATCTGTATGTGCGGTAACTCTACCTACAATGTCCTGGACGAGAGTACGTCTATGGACCGCAAATAAACATCTCTTGCCTTGGCGTGCAAATTTGTCCAGCAAGTATGCAGTCAGGCCTGACTTGCCGGAACCGGTACTGCTAACAACCAGCATAGCTCTAACAAGATTGTCTAGGCATGCATCTATTTGCCTCTCGATCTCTGACTGGTATGGTCTTGGCACAAACTTAGACATATGTATCCTCCATTTTTATCCCTAAAAATATACCATTTTTAGCATCGTTAAGTCTACGATTGGCAGATAAGAGTGTGCGCTGCCTCGTACCATAAGTACTGTCTGGACCAAATACCATCCTGGCCATCATCGTATTCGCAAACATAGCGCCAGTCTCAAGGGATGCAATAATACGAGCTCTCAACTTGCTGTGTATAAGCCTATGGGTATTTAACACAGTATTATAATCAGCGATGATGTTGTTTTGATCATCAATCAGGCCGTGTGATCGGAGGACTGCAAGGTGAGACTTAATTGTGGCCTTACGAGCACCAGAAGCTACCACCAAGGCATCCAAGGAAGCTCCAGGTGTATTGGCGAGGTACCAGTAAGTATAGCGTGCTGACGTCAATCGTGGGGCCCTAAATGATTTGCTCTTACGTCCCTGAGGCTCATTAAGTGACCGAGTGGACGTCTTAACCCCCGTCACCGCCAAAAAAGACGCTTGTTGATCTGAGATTTTAAAGATACCTAGGTCTGATGGGCTATCTGGCATCATAATAATAAGTGGACTAAGTTTATCTGAGAGGTCCTCGCTGCGCACTTGACCGATAAAACCCATGGATGACAAGTATTTGAGGCGCGCAGAGATCATATCAGGGGTGCCACCGATAGCATGAGCTACATTACGGAGTCCGCCAAGGATAAGATATTTACCTTGATCGTTGCTACTAAACTTGTTGTCTTTGATTAGCTCACAGATATACATCCAGAGTGATTTATATGCAGCTTTTGCTGGGCCATTACCTTGGGCCAATGTAAGCACTTTAAGGCCTTGCTCAATCAATTTATCTGTGGCCTCAACGTAAGCCAACTTAGGCTTACCAGGTTTATAACCTGTGCCATCCCACATACGCTCTGCTGAGTCGATTGTGATCTGTCCGTACGTGCGACCATCCCCGCTATGGACATGATCCCACTTAGGACGCATAAGGCCAGAGTTACGAAACATGCGATCTACACGCTCATGGTCTCCATTGGTCCAAAACATCAACTTAAGCACAAGGCTAATGTCTCCAGGTGTACGTCCGTTTTCACCGGTTGAGCTATAGTCGGAGAGATCTCCATCGTACAACTTTTTAAATGCCTCACCGTTTTTGCTTTGGAATGCTCTATCGAGGATTTCTTGGTCAGCCAGATCAATAGGGGTCCTATCTTTAGGCCTATCATTTATCAGTGCTGGACGAAATATGTCTACATTAAATGTTGCGCTAATGTAATCTCCAAAGCTATCGATAAGCATTTGGCCGTCTTTAATCTGCTCAAATCCTGGCAGGACCGCTCCTGTCATCGAGCAGAAACGACTACGGCTATAGATCTCCACCCCAACTCCAGGGAGTGTAAATCTATGCTTATATTCTTCAGGCAGATCCCCTTTTACCAGGATGTGCAAGCCCTGACCAGATGATGATACCTCTGTGTACGAATCAAAATACTCTAAGAGCGATAACACAGATTGAGGGACTTCATACTGGTCTGTACCCTTCCAGTCTAGGTCAACCAATGTATAGTCGCCAGTCAGTGCAAACTTAAGACCGTAGTGCTTGCGCTTCTCGAGCTGGTTAACGGTTGCGTCAAACCATGCCCATGTTAAGGGTTCGTTAATTCTGGCTCCATGGTTGTCTGTACCTGGCATGACCGGAAACTTACGTTTGGTTCCATTTTTCGTCGTGTAAATCCATGTGACCCATTTGCGGAGTTCTTTTAGTTCCTGAGGGATTGATGAGTACGAAACTGACTTTGGTTTTTGTAATATCATAATGTTACCTTTTACTCCCTTTGTACGGCTTAATTGGTTCGCCCGTGATACTTTCACGGGTTTTCTTTCGTCTATTATAGCACAGTTTGAGAAAATGAGTAACCCGCCGGTTTGAGCTTGCATGCAGAGGCTTGGCGGGTCTTGTCTACTTAGTATAACAGATTATTCGTCTTCGAAGGGTGCAGTCTCATCTAAGAGATCTTTGACCAATTGGAACTCCGGTGACTGCATTACAACTGCTTGCACCCATTTGTCCAACATATGAAATGTATCTGGGTTAAAATCCAATCGGTTAAGGCTAAACTTAATAAGTGGATTGACTGCATCGCCTACTACTGTTTTGCGAGAGACGTTCTGCACGGCCTCTAACTTAAGGTTTCCACCTTGAGATCCATTAAGAGGCTTTGTAAGTGCTGTGGTTACAAGTGCGGGCTTACCAAGCAACACCCCTAAATCTACTGGACCAGATGTAACGAATTGTTCGCCCTGCCATGTCTTAAGGGTTTTGAACAAGTTGCTCGTTTGGGCTAATGATGCCGCGTATCTACGAGATACGATATATGGTTTGCCACCAAAGTTTCCAGTTGGGATGAGTTCTTCGGGTGTCTCAAACGAGAGGATTAACTCTCTGCGGTGACCGATGCCTTTCTCTCTTACCACTTTACCTTGTGGATCCTTTTGTTCCTGGATGTCGTATGGTTGAGTGCCTAAATCGATGATACGGATCAATCTGGACTCATATACGCCTGGTTGCAAAACTGGGATTCTTTCTTTCTGTTTTTGTTGTGGTTGTTCGATAATCATTTTGTTTCTCCTTTTTGTCCTTAGGACTCTTCAATTATACCATATAGCCCCAGGAGTTTCCAGAGTTAATTGGATTCTAATTATGAGATTTCAGTGAGGCCTTAGGTATTTATATTATATATAGTACTTAATTAGTATTATATTCTTTTACTGTGTTTTATATCTTTTATGTACTAACCTAGAGAGGATTAACGTCCCAGACAGTATTTACAGAATCACTAAATCCAAGGGTTGACTAGTCGGGAGGAAAATGCTACCATTGTTTCAGGAGGAAGAAATGACAAACCAGGAACTCACAGACAAGATCACAAAAACAATCATTCAGTATATGGAAAAGAATTCAATAGGAATAACCGAGCTCGAAAGAAGGTCAGGTGTTATCAGGCAAACCATCGTCCAGTATATCAATGGAGACATCGTTAAAATAGTCCCTAAGTCTGTAGTCAAGTTGCTAGATTTCTTCGAGCTAGAACTCGTTATAAAACGCAAAGATCGGATCGTGGGCTAATGGAATACGGTACGAAAGTGTTTATCGGTAAAATCCTTAATAAGCCCCTTCGTGTCACAGCAAAGATTGCCAATGTAGACTTTGTAAGGCATATCGGTAGCTTTGTAAACACAGAGTTGTTCAGAGTAAATAGCTCAATTCTTTTCTCAACTACAGGTAAGGGTGGTACGATCTGGGTATCAGATGGGGAACTAACAGATCAAGATGTGGAGCTTGTAGAGGAGTATATCCTTGGAAATGTTGAGAAGGACTACCTCGAGGAAGTGGGCATTGATAGTTTAGATGCAGCAGATGTAGAGTTCTTGCTAGCAGCAGCTGTAAGTAGATTCAACAGGGGGCATTAATGGAAGCATTTGTATTTGTGGGCTCAGTTAGTAATAGTAAGATTAGATTCGCTAAACTGTCACATTTTAATCGATCAGACTTTAAGCAGGAACGGTTTGCGAAAAAGACATCGCTTCCTAAACAACTAAACGGCTTTAGACTTATAAATACTCAGCTTTTACGCATATTTAATCAACTGTTTGAGAGTACGTTGATAAAAACAGATGTAGAGATTGAGAATGTACTCTTTGTAGTGCCAGTTAAACCACAGGTATCACTATTATGAGTATGTTTAGACCTATGTTGGCAACACAAATACAAGATGCGCACAAGTTAGTTTATCCACTATTTGCATCCCACAAGCTTGATGGCATTAGGGCGACTGTGCGTAAAGGGGTAGTATATAGCAGATCAAACAAGCCGATTCCTAACTTGCATGTACAAGCATTATTCTCAGATTACGAACACCTAGACGGAGAGCTTATTTTGGGCGATCCATACGATGAGGATGTATTTAGCCGTACGACATCTGCTGTGATGCGACAGGATGGCACCCCTGATGTAACATTTTATGTATTCGATCATATAAAGTATCCAGAGATATCGTATATAGATAGGCTATCTTTGATCTATAGTGCACCAAATGTAATATCTTTACCGCAGACATATGTAACATCATATGGCGACGTATTAGATTTTGAAGGCAGAGCACTAGAGAGGGGCTATGAGGGTGTAATCCTAAGATCACCATTTGCACCGTATAAATTCGGCAGGTCAACCTTAAGGTCACAACACCTACTTAAACTTAAGAGATTTACTGACGCCGAAGCAGAGATTGTTGGAGCAACTGAAAAGTTCCAAAACAACAATGAGCCGTACATTGACGATACAGGATACGTCAAAAGGAGCGAGATGAAGGATGGACTTGTAGGAACGGGAGTGCTTGGATCATTTACCTGTGTAACAAAACATGGACTCGAGTTCAAGGTTGGTACTGGGTACACAGATGATGAGCGCAGCTATTATTGGGAGTACAAAGACGAATATATTGGTAAAATACTTAAGTACAAGTATTTTGACGTTGGAGACTACGAAGTTCCAAGACACCCAGTATTCTTAGGCATTAGAGATGAGGCAGACCTTTAGGAATGGAGTCTGACTGATTGCAATTACCAGTATTTAATGGTATACTGGTAGTCCACCTTTTGAAAGGAGATGGAAATGTCGTACGTATCAAATAAATTCATCCGGAACATCTTGCAAGAGCCGCCCAAGTGGGGTCCAATTGGTCAAATTGTATACCTACGTACATACAGTAGGTGGTTGCAGGACCAGGGTCGACGAGAGCATTGGGGTGAGACAGTACGTAGGGTTGCGGATTATTCGGTTACATTAGATCCAACAATGACAGAACAGGAACGTGTCATTGAGGCAGAGAAGCTTTTTGAAACTATATACCAAATGAGGGCATTCCCAGCTGGACGCACACTATGGGTTGGCGGTACTGAGCATAGTAAGACTCATGGTCAGAGTCAATTCAATTGCAGCTTTGCGAATATTAATTCATTAGATGATTTACATGACATAGTAATATTATTAATGAATGGAGTTGGCGTTGGAGTTGGCGTACGTACGGAAGAAGTTGACAGATTCGCGTCTCAGGGCACCTTAAATCTAAATAAACAAGTTGTAGTTAAAGATTATGAATATATAGGTACTCCAGGTACGGGCGGTACGTATGATAAGTCTGACGGATCTGCATACTATACAATCCATGATAGCCGTGAAGGATGGGCAGAGTTTGTGCGAGACTTTCTTGGCGAATTATTATTTTCCCAAGATGTGCATACGATCTACGTGAATCTAGACCACATTAGGCCTGAAGGTACTCCGCTTAAAACATTTGGTGGCAGAGCATCTGGGCCAAAAGCAGTAATAGACTTTATTGATGGCATCCTGCAGATAACGCATGGCATGACTAAGATTAATGACATTTTCCTCCTTGATACAGCAAACATGCTAGGCAGGATGGTCGTAGCAGGTGGCACGCGAAGATGCTACCCCTCAGGTACAATAGTAAAAACTACAGATGGACCAATTGAGATCCAAAATGTAAAAGTTGGAATGAAAATAAGTACCCCAAAAGGAGAAAAGAGCGTAACAAATGTGTTCGACCAGGGCGTACAAAAAACGATAGCTGTGAATCACACATTTGGTAGCTTCCACTGCACCCCAAACCATCGAGTTGCAGTCTTTACAAGTATAAATGAGTGGGAATTTAAGGAGGCACAATACTTAACCCCGGAAGACAGGTTAGTCTGGGATTTTGAACCAATCCCGGGTACGCCACAGAGGCTACCAACGCTTGAGGTTGTGCGTACATATGAGGCCTCATATGTAAGGAATGCAGGAAGGGCCGTAAAGTCTGTTAGATATCCAGATGTCACATGTAGCGTAGATGGGTGTAGCCGTGGCTCAGCTACATTAAATGGTCCACACGGGGCACTATGTAATGCGCACTACCTGAGACTAAAGAAGTATGGGGATGCTCTTAAATTTAGAGGATGGGGTAGGGACGTCAATTTGCCAGAGTATATAGATACCGACCTAGCATGGCTTGTAGGGTACATACATGGTAATGGTCACGTTATGAAAATAAGTGATTCAAAAGGCAGACTATCGATATCTTGTCCAACAGACCGACCCGAAATTATTGAGAAAGCGGCAGCTATGCTTACCACCCTGTGTCCAGACAGCAAAACTACAGTAAGGCAAGGAGATGGCAACTGGGTTAACATTATGGTATCCAATGCGAGACTTGTTTCCTGGCTATACGAATACGTGAAACGCCCATCCGAAGATATTACCATTCCAAGCTTTATAGCTATGGCAGAACCAGAAATTAGAGCAGCATACCTAGCTGGAGTATTCGACTCTGACGGTAGCATCCATAAGCACAATTTTAACGCAGTAGACACAATACATGAAGGTTTCGCAAATAGCATAGCGAAACTATACATGACACTTGGCATAGGAGCATCGGTAAAACGTCGCGAGCGCAAAGAAGAAGGATGGAGCGACATATCTAGAGTTAGTATTATTGGCTCTGAATTTAAAGAGGCAGCACATGTCGCATTAAGACCATACGCATCCACGAAGTTACAAGACAGCGTGCTCAACTGTAGAGGTAGTAATACTTTAACATTTAAACCTAAACAAAGCATGTCTGCAGGTGTTCCATCCGGAAGAGCTAGTGCCAATAGTGGAAACATGAGTCCAGCAGCGGTCCTTGAATATACAGACGTTAGCTTAATAGCCTACCCAGTGCCCGTCATATCAACTACGGAAGGTGTAACAGCTCAGACGTGGGATATCGAGGTTGAAGACATCCATCAATTTACAGCAGAAGGATTTGTTACACATAATAGCGCTCTTATAGCACTTGGAGATTCAAAGTCAGTAGATTTTGAGAATGCCAAGATAGGTGATTGGTCGGAGCATTACCCATGGAGAGAGCAGGCAAACAACTCTAAAGTGTATTATTCAAAACCAAGTAAGGAATCTATTAGAGAGGGATTTAAAAAGATTCTACAGTACGGAGAACCTGGCTTTATCAACGGCAACATGGCAAAATCTATCCGCAGAGATTGGGCTGGGTTAAACCCGTGCTTCACGGGAGATATGAGACTACTTACGGAAGATGGATGGGTGACGTTTAAAGATGCTTACGAACATGGTAGGCCGTTAAAGATCCTCCAGGATAGCCGAGTTACATATGAGGGAGAGGGAGAAGAAAAAGATGAACACTGGAAGATTGACCCAGAAAACACAGATTTACCAGTCATTACCCAAGCCTCACATGTGTTCTTAACCAGAAAGAACGCGGATATTGTGAAGTTAGAGTTTGTAGATGGAACTGTGTTAAGATGCACCCCCGACCATCTAATCGCAACAACCATTGGAATGGTTGAAGCAAGGAATCTAACTAAATACCATGATGTGTTGGCGCACAGAGTTGCTAGATGCGACCGGATTGCAAACTCAGAGCCAGAGACTGTTGAGCAACATAAGGCATTTGCTTTAGGAGCGATAGCTGCGTCAGGGTCCACCATGCTTAAATGGATCAAGCTGTGGGGCATGCAAAGCAGAGTGCAGGCTTCCATAAAGGCTGCGTACGGAGAAGAGCTAAAAGAAGATACGCATCGCAACATAAGTAAAGATGAGGTTAAGCGTCTAACCGGGTATAAGCCTATCGACTTACTTGACTCTGCTATCCCAGAGTGGATCTCAAGTAATGCTGACGACAAGGTGGGATCATGGTTTATCCGTGGCTTCCTGTCGATGGGGCTAAAGGAGCCCCGATATCCCAGTAAAGACGAAAGCTATTTTATGGAAATAGAAGAACCATCTATAGCATTTTTAGATAGCTTAAAAGATATGTTGTGGAGCAGAGGCATAAGCTCTGAATTTATTAAAACTAGAGACTGTCTATTCTATACGCCCACAAGTCTAGATGACCCAGGATACTACGGCACTGTATACACTATTAAGATTAATAGCGATATAGATATATATATGGACGCCATTGGCCTTACATTTAGCCTTCCGGACTATAAGTCGTCAACCGAAAAACCACGGCTTAAAAGATTGAAGTCCATTACGCCAGATGGCGTAGAGGATGTTTACTGCATCAAAGAAAATACACGGAGAACCTTGATTGTAGAAGGTATAGTAGCAAGAAGATGTGCGGAGATTTTGTTGTCTGACAAAGGATTTTGCAACCTTGTGACGACAAACTTAAAATACTTTGCAGAGCATGATAACGATGAACAAATGCTTAAAGATACGGTCGAAATTATAACCAGGCATAATTTACGCATTACAAATACAACTATCCATGGAGTGTCTCCCGAATGGGATATTGTGCAAAAGCGAGACCGCTTGTTGGGCGCATCATTTACAGGATATGGGGATCATGCAGATATCCTGGGCGAAGATGTAAGCCTTGCAACGCTTGGAAAAATGCGTAAATGGGTGAGGGAGGAGGCTAATAACTATGCAGATAAAATGGGGATCCCACACCCACTGCTTGCGACAACAGTTAAGCCAGAGGGTACTATCACACTCCTTTATGGGGCATCCAGTGGCATACATGACGCATTCTCACCCTACTATATTCGTAGGGTGAGAATGAGCCGCACAGATGCACTTGCAGTCGTATTGGCAAAGATGGGAGTCCCAGTAGAGGACGCAATCAACGCCCCTCAAACTGTGGTCTTCTCCTTCCCGGTAAAAACTGCAGCTAAACAAGCGGCAAGCAAAAAGTCTGCCGTTGAACAATTGGAGCGGTACAAGAATATCATGCAGACCTATGTTGACCATAACGCATCTAACACAATCTATATAGATGAGAGTGAGGTTGACGAAGTAGCCGATTGGCTACATGACAACTGGGATTCATACGTGGCCGTGTCTTTCCTAGCTAAGTTTGGGCAATATGCACAAGCCCCAATGGAGGAAATTGACGAGGAAACATACAATAAACTTGCGGCCCAAATGCCAGACCTATCAGACTTACATGCCAGACTTGCGGAGGTGGAATACGAGATGTCAGCTGGAGATGAACTAGAAGGGTGTGATGTCGGTGGATCTTGTCCTATACGATAATTAAACGCAGTTGAGACTTAAAAATCTGTAGACACAATTAGTAGTAAATGATAAGATAAGAGGAGTAGAGGCCTCTTATCTTTTGCTTCTACAGGAGGGTAAAATGTATATAACACCAGGCGAAACACTCCTACTTATACTTATGATCCTAGTAGCACTAGGACTGTTCCAAGGAGAAGAAAAAGATGATGACTGATAGTAATAGGATCACAGAGAAGAAAGTAAGGAAAGTTCTGTCATCAGAAATGTCGCCCGGTAGGATTGCATTTTACTTTACCGAGCTTGATACTGTTAGAGTGGATGGCGTAGACCTTACGACTATTATAGCGTATATCGAATACATAGAAAATAGTATTAGAGGCACTAAAGAAGGTAGAGAGGCGTTGGAATTGGAGTTATTTGGTGTAATCGATCCCACACTATGCTTTATCGAGTTTGAGTGGGCGAGGGAATGAAGGAATTTATGGACGCAATAGACACGTTAACTCTACTAAGAGACATTACGATCTTGTTTGGATCAGCAACAGTAGTGCTTGTGATTCTATACGTAATAGCAATATTCCAAAGAGAGGACGACAAATGATACTCACAGACTGGATGATTAATAGTATTGGACATAGGCTAGTTAAAGAGTTTGATTCGTCACTAGTTAATCCAGCATCTCTTGACTGCAGACTTGCTGACGACATTAAGCTACAAGTGTTCCACGGCATTGAGCTACCAGATCTTCCGGCCAGACTGTTTCCAGACGGCACGATGGAATTGTCTGTACTTGGCGATGTATTCCGTACCAGATCTTACTTCCACAAGGGTGACGCATTTCTAGCATCAACCGTGGAGTCATTTACGCTCCCTCGCTGGTTATCATTCCAATGGATCGACAAGTCAAGCACGGGTAGAGAGGGTTTGGCACACAGACATGCAGGATGGGCAGAAGCAGATTGGCATGGCAATTTAACACTTGAGTACGATGTAGCACGATCAGGATCTCTCGTTCCGTTCCAGCCTATTGGTCAAGTGGTATTTCAAACCACATTCGTAGCTAGTCCGTATAGCAAGAGGAAGAACAGTAGATACCACAAGCAAGTAGGAACAGTAAGTAATAAGAATAAGAAGCAGCTCGCCTTTACAGCGTCAGCACCTGGGACTTACGGACATCAAATGGCAATGCTACGTAATATACTGATCGCTATGTCGAAAGAATCTAATGGATGAGTATGTATTGAGTTACGACACAGTTAAAGGAAGAAAGCATATTGGCACCTATAACTCCTTTGAAGAAGCAGAACAGGTATGCAACAGAATGTTAGGCACTCAGAGTCTAGAAATTGGCGAACCAGATAATAGCCAGCCAGTATTTATATTTAAAGGTGTAACGGAATCTCTTGGAACTTACATCATGGTCATGAAGAAGAGTAGTAATGGATGAGATATTTGTAGTCTATTTTACTACAGACACAGATGTTGAAATCTTTGGGCTTTACAGGTCACTAGACGACGCAAAAGATGCAGCCTTTGAGTATTTTGGATGGGATAGAGGAGACTTTAAGTTTAGGTATATAGCAGACGATGGAGAGACAGAACTGTACGCATACAAAGATGATAGCTACACGCTCCTTATAGAAAGGATGGAAGTTAAATAATGTTACAACTAGACCCACTAAATGACGGAATTTCATCTGTGCAGTTGGTAGAGCATCTCGGAGGGGATCGTAGTATAACCCAGGCTGCACGAGTGTCATTTGCCAATGATCTAACTGTGTACACAGACGAAAGAGACTATAAGCTTATTAGGTTCCTACTAAAAGAAGGGCACGGTACGCCATTTGAATCAAACCTGCTTAAGTTCAGAATTAAATGCCCTATCTTTGTAGATCGCCATTTCGTCAAATATCGTGCAGGCGTATCCAAATCAGAGCAGTCTTTGAGATACACAGAGGTACAAGATGAGTTTTATATCCCAAATGAATTCCGTTCTCAGTCTAAATCAAACAGACAGGCATCGATCGAGGGTGGCTTAACGGAGGGTCAGCAAACTTCTGCCAGGAAAAGAGTTACCGAAGCTAACTTCAATGCACTCGCGGTGTACAAAGACTTGCTTAGGATTGGCGTAGCAAGAGAACAGGCACGAGCAGTACTACCTCTGAGCACTTACGTAGCCAGTTATTACACCATGAACCTGCGTGCACTCCTGCATATTATTGCACAGAGAGATCATGCAGACGCCCAGTGGGAGACTAGACAGTTCGCAATCGCTATGAGACAGCTTGCGGAACCACTTTTCCCAATGACATTTAGAGCGCTCGAAGAACTGAGGCTACACAAATGATAGACGAGATCAATAAAAGAGTTGCTGCAAATTATTACTTAATCTATGGCAATAGGCACTACGTTGATGTTGTCGGACTTATCGATGTTCAAGAAAATAAGGGGTTAAACAAATATGGGACCACGATAATGGAATACAATGGCAATACAAAAGACCATATCCAGCACGCACTCGAAGAAGCAGTCGACCTGGCCGTGTACCTGGAGAAGCTACTATTCCTGCTTGAATCCGATCCCAACTATTCAGACCAATCTGAAATTAGAATCCTTAGCGGACTACTTAAGTCAGATAAGAAAGATATCTATGGCTTGCTGAATGCCCTTTTAACGGCACTAAATACAGTAAGTTGACAAGGAGGCCATACAAGGTATACAATTAGTTATGGCTATTAACTACAACAATAAGGCAGCCATATTATTTTTACTCAAGACTGGCCTCCTATCATCAGAGGCCAGGGGAGAAGAAAAGCTATGGTGCGGGATACTAGACAAGTGCAGGCTGGAGGCAATAGATAATGACAAGTACGGGTCGTATGAAGGAGCTTTTGCAGCGTCTCTCAAAGAAAAGCCGTGGGTCCCCGATAGCAAAGCTAGCTTTAGCGATATTTGGAGTGTCTATTGGTACTTTGCTTGTTTATACATGGAGGAAGAGGAATCAAAAGACATCAACAAAATATGAGGCTTGGCCAACATTAGATGAAATCCTTGAAGAAATAGAGACAAATACTGCACATAGAGAGGTAACAGATGCCATAAACAAGACTAAGATATGGGGCACGTTTGGGGATAGGGCAGTTATAGAGGACATAATGTTAGCCCGGAGAGTTAAGCAATACGCACAACAAATTGGGTTGGACGTAGTTGTAGTTGGATCAGGCGAGGATTACGATGACGAAGATGAAGATGATTTTTAGTGCACTAGCAGCAACGGTCTCAATCGCAACAGCAGCAGCGCCAAGTGCGGTAATGAAGGCTAGTCAAGCGGCTGCTAACATTATGCTCCAGGACAAGAACACGAATAATTGGATGACTATTTGTTCTGGATCATTCGTGGATTTGCCTCTATTTAAGGGTGAGAAAGTTATTGTAACAGCTGGCCACTGCGTAGATGACTTGCCTAATAATGCTTACTCTGCCCATTTATTTAACAAGGACGATGTCGACCTTGAACTTGTAGACCATATGTTTGCATGGCCTATTGGAGACTACGCTATCTTCCGGGTAGTAGAAAAAGATCAGGCTGCACTTAAGAACATTAAGCCACTTAAAGTTGGAAAGAAATTGTCCACACCAGGAGAGCCTGTTTATATGTTTAGTGGACCACTTGGCACAGTGTTAAACTATTACGAGGGATATTACTCTGGCAAGATGGGGTGGGTGGATAGTCCAACCTCAGTTGACGAAATGGATTGGGTCATCATGAATGCCGCACCAGGCTCATCTGGATCTGTTGTACTTAACGCTAAAGGCGAAGCAGTCGGAATACTGGTTGCTGGAATGGATACAGATGTAAAACTTTTTGGGGCTTTATTGTCAGACCTACCTCTTAATTAATATTGACATTTAATCCTAATTGCTATAATATTTAAATATGAATACAGAAGAACCTAGATTCACGGAAGAGGAATTGGCTAAAGCAAGAGAGATCTTAGACGTGAAATTACAAGGCAAGATGGAATTAACAGAAAGTAACGCTTTATGGTGGCTAGAAGAAGAATAATAAATTACCCTCCTAATTAGGAGGGTTTGCTTTACCAGTGCCCATCTCTACAGTACACATCGGGATCTGGCCCAAAAGCTGCTCTAACATCTCCTTCCGTAAGATCACCAAATTGCCCATCTGTATATGCCCACAAACCTAAATTCCCAGAGTGGATATTCCATGCTCCCAAAAACATGGCAATACCCTTCCAGTTTGACCCCAAAGACGCTGCACCCGTATTATCCGACATTTCCTGCGTAATTAAACAAAACATGATTCTCCTTAATCTATGTTACCGAATTTGGCAACCTAAATATTATACCACAGCTATTGAGGATTTTACAGGGATATGGTACAATTAATTATGTTTAATAATTGGTGGGTAGCAAGATATATCGACGAAGAGAATAAGGTCCGTATCGTAGCCTGTGACGACAGGCAAAAATTAGCCGACCATTTAAAGACGATCGGCGTAGATGAGTACAATATTGCTAAGGAAACTTTCGAGAATCTTGCGGCAGAAATGAAAGCTAAGGACGAGTAAAGGTTCTGCCTTTTCCATCTTTGTCCATATAGTTCATCTCGACCGAGTTAATAATTCCCCTAAATGGTAGTTGGTAAGATTTAAGTGACTGATACATACACTTAACTAAATTACCAACTATCGTGCATTTTGGGTCATTAAATGTTAAATCAGTACCTCTGATATTTAGAGATACATTGTAGATGGTATTTTCAGACTGTATCTGCATAACTGTGTAATCAGATTCCTGCAAATAGGTCAAGCTAATACCGTCCTGTTCCATAATAGTAGGAACACAGGATACAAGTAGCATCCCTAGGACGATATATTTAATCACCGCTCTCCACCTTGGGGTAGAGTTGGGTCTTGTTTTGGCGTATTATTTGCAGGAGCGGCAGCGTCCTGTGCAAGTACACCAACCAATGCGGTCACGGCAATAGAGATTGCCTGGATTGGAGTGAGATCTCCCGTAAAATAGCCACTAAGAGCTGCGACTAAACCTGCGATACCTGCCCATGTTGTTTTTTGTTTAAGGATACCCATGTTACTATTCCTCATATTTGCCCGTATAGGCTTTATAGCTACCGTCTTCTTTTTTTACCAAAGTTATAGTGTCAATCAGCTTATTGCTAATAGCGCTATAAAGTGGTATCTTGACCTGATTTTGTACTTTAGGTGCGACCACTGGCTTAGTCTCAATAAGCCTAGATCCAACAATTACATCTCTCTTGATACCGTGTTGTTTTGCATATTCCTGGCCTCCCTTGATCTGTAGATGAGGTCTTTCAAAATCAAGTGTTTCCAGTCCAAAGAGACTAGGATCGACCTCTCTATACAGTTTATCATAGCCAGCCCAATCAGCTCGACCACTCACCAAAGGCACAAGATCTGCAGCCAACCCGTACCTGTGACAACTATCCATTGTATAGGTAAGATATCTTCCAAATGGTGGCCTACTACGTCCAGCGCCATAAAGCCATTGCTGTCTCTCTGGCGTCCTAAAGGTTTCGTACACAAGGATATCGTACCCTTGCGCGGCAGCAGCATCAAGCCACTTATCTAGGCGCTCGCGAAAGTCTGGATGTAATGCATTCTTATCTCTGTTCTGCACGGGCTCCATGGTTTATTCCTTGTCGTCTATGATGTCTATAACCCTTAGATTAGTTGCTCCACCATCTCCAGTTGCATAAACAAAATTTGTTACACCTTCAAGGCTTAGGGTAGCCCCTGCTGCCAGAGGGTAGCCATAACTAATAATAGTGGCAGCATTATTGCTCATTGGATTTGGGTCCACATGGCGCAAATACACAGGCACACTGCCCGCATTTGTAATATGGCAAGCTATCCTCTTACTATCCTGCGTGATAACATCAGCAATCTCGTCCACGGCACAGACAACTTTTCTTACCTCAAATTTCCTATCTACATATCCGCCAAGACTATTCCGCAAAACCTTATATGCGAGCAGATCTCTCATAGTTTGTATAAATTCGTTTTGCCCGTTTGCCGTAAAACCACCAAAATTAGATTCCATTATTCTCCTCCTCCGTATTGTAGACATAGTTCTCATCTACCCCATCGTATGCATACATATATCCAGCTTTTGTATGTCCATTAAACTTAATTTCAAATCCATACTTTTTGTCTGGATGTTCGTGTGATTCTGTAATTGGATTAAGTAGATTATATACTTGTTGCCAAACTGCATCCTTATCTATCATTTACTAGCCTCCTTAGCTACTGGCGGTTGCGAAGATATGTACTGCACAACCTGTGTTGTACCAAATGACAATAATGCTGACAGTATGATGCTTATGGGGATTAGCATAGTGCGCATTCGGATTCTCTCTTCCTCTAAGACGCGTACCCTTAATTCTAAAGCCGTATGATCGGCCTTAAGTATACGGTTCGCCTCTCTTACCTCCTCAAAGAGTTCATCCATTTTTTCTCTCATATGATGCAGATCACGCTGCATAGAGGCAAACTTAACTTCTAACGATTCCATTATCCAAATCTCCTCGGCCAAGTTATGCCAATGGATAGATGCATGGTTATGAGTCCTACATTGGTAATCCCCCGTTTAAATACTGCATTTGGTGCAGCTGTACCAACAACAACTCCACTATAAGTAGCCATTATACAATCCTCACTACGGCACTATTACCACTAGCACCAATTACGAAATACTCCTCGACACCAACCGAAACCTGTATGATGTCTCCATAAGCAATACCAGATAGTCCAGTTTCGGCTACATCAGTAAACCATCCGACCACACCCGTGACCACCGAATATAGGCATTTAGGACCCCATACTTGACGTTTAGATCCAGCCCAAGTTGCGGCCGCTACAGAGGTAAGGTTTAAACTATTCATCGAAGCTGTAGTAATACCCCCCGAACCAGCAGATACATACATGCTACCCATACTAGATGAGGATGGCACATAACAGTGCCTGTAGGTACTCTCTGGCCAAGTTGTAGTACTAATCGTTGCAGGCTTGATGTAGCCGATAATTAGCCTGCTACTATTATTCGTCAGGACCATAAATCTGCCCTCTGGACCTACAAACTTATCCGCTACCGCACTTGTACTATTTGACCACGTTAATGTTGATGAGGTGGTTGGACCAGTACCAGTATGGGTACCACTATTCCATGTATCATAGGCAACTATGCTTATCTGTGTTGGACTAACTTGTACCCTTACAATAAAAGTACCTTTAGCCGATCCGTTAGTGGCGTAGCTGTAAACGCGGAAATCATCAGTAGCTACGTAACTATCAATCTGTGTAAATCCAAGACTTGTAGTCATTACGCCATCTATAAATGATACTAGTGTTGCCTGGCTAAACCCGGATGCCTGGGTTGATGTCGTATAAGTAAAGGCCATTATCTTATCCTCACTGCGGCTGTAGTTGATATACAAAAATATCTCTGAGATGCATCATTAGCATCCTGCAAAATATATCCAAATGAGCTACTGCCGTACCCTACATCCGCCCAATCTTCACTGAATCTGCCATATACGCCACCAGAAGAGCCATTAGAATACAGGACTTTAGATCCAGGAGCATATGGCCTTACATAGTTGTCTGCAGATATAGGGGATGTACTACTTAAGATTGTAGATATGTTGACCGTTGAAACAATAACAGATCTTGGAGTAGTAAATGATGTCATGTTTGTGCTGTTGACCAAGAAGTAGAATGCGTTGCTAGCCTCGTCGTAACTACTATGCTTCGTACCTGGGCGCACCCATCCAGCTGCACCTGTCACACTAGTTGTGCCACCGTTAATAAATAGGGCAAATTTGCCCTCTCCAGCATCAGATTGAAATATATATACCGATGTGGGGAGTGTCGGATAAAGTGTTATCCCAGCAGTTTGAGAGATTTGCGTAGTCCCCGTATGGGTACCAGCATTCCAAGTCACCCAAGTTGATAAATTTGGCGAGAAAAATGTCGCAGATGTGGCAGTGGTAAAAGTATATTGCAAGTATACGGTACCAGTCGCAGATGCATTTTGCACCAACTGGTAAACCCTAATAGTGTTACCACCAGATGTATAGGAGTCGTACACGGTCATACCACATGCTATCATCACGTTGTCAAATTGCACCAACAGATCTGTTAGACTTAGGCCACCAGGTATAATAGTTGTACTTAAGTCAAACATTATGCCTCCAACTTTAGGTATGTTACAGTAACTGTTACTGTACTGCTAGACCCGGATAAGTTGTATACGTTGATAGCAATAGATGTTGTTGGGGATCCCTCCATATTGCTGACTAGTCCAGATGCTGTGCCAGACATATAGTACGTAGCAGCGCCAGTACTAACAACTTCTAAGTACGTCCCATTTGGTGGATCAACAAGCACAGCTCTACCAACATCAGCATCCCTAATTGCAGTTGTTGCATAAAATGCAACTCTAGCAGCTCTATCTAACTCTATAGATAAAATCCTAGCTGTCTTCCCAAGCGTTATTGTAGTACTACTAGACGCCCCGTTAGCAAGAGATCCGGTTGTAAGCGTTGCAGTTGCTCTGGACTCTAGGCCCGCCATTGTAGGTAATTGACTAGATGGTACTTTACCAGTTACATCTAATGTAGCAACCCCACTATTCGCACCCTTCTCGCTAGCCGGTATCTTTGCTGCTAGGTCTGTCACTAAGTTTGTAATGTCAGACTGGGGATGCGTATGGGCCGACGGGGCGAATGTGCTTGGTTTACCTGTAATTCCAGCCCAAGGCACGGCTTCTGCAGCATCAACGATACCGTTGTTATTGGTGTCGTACACAGATTGGAGCATGTCTCCGGTACCACCCATTGGAGGCAATTGAGCTGATGGGACTTTGCCAGATCCATCTAGTGTAGCAACTCCACTAGCTGCACCAAGCAGAGATGTATCTACTTTGCCAGCCAGGGCTGTAACTAGGCCAGTTACATCAGACTGAGGATGCGTATGAGTCGTACTTGCTTTGCCCGCAAGATCGGCAACAAGATTTGTAATATCTGACTGAGCATGAGTGTGCGTAGACGGAGTAAATGTACTAGGTTTGCCCGTAATGCCTGCCCATGGCGCAGTAGCAGCCGAGTCCACTATGCCATCATTATCTGTGTCATAAGTGGATTTCAACATATCTCCACTACCCATTGCAGGTAGCTGACTGGTGGGCACCTTGCCAGATCCATCCAGGGTTGCAACACCGCTTGCCGCACCCTTTTCTGTTGCTGGTATCTTTGCTGCTAGGTCTGTCACTAAGTTTGTAATGTCGGACTGAGCGTGAGTATGAGTGGCAGGAGTAAATGTACTGGGCTTGCCGGTGATTCCAGCCCAAGGAGCACTTTCTGCCGCGTCCACAATACCATCATTATCGGTATCGTACACAGACTTGGTCATATCTCCAGTGCCTATACCAGCAGGCGCTTGGGATGGAGTGAGTTTACCGGATCCATCTAGCGTAGCTACACCACTATTTGCGCCAAGTAAAGATGTTTCAACTTTGGCGTCTAGTGCAGTCTGCAACCCTGTTACCGTAGATATCGCCTGAGTGCCGGTGTGATTTGCCCTAGCTTTAAGATTAGCATCTGTATCATTTACAGTTGCACCAGTTGCAATGCTATCTAACTTGGTTTTATCAGCTGCAGACATTAATCCAGCTGCCATAGTGGTTGCAACATCAGTGTCGGTATACAATTCATTTGCCTTGTAGCAATCGATTGTAACCATTCCAGTACCTTTTGTTATTTTGATTGTTTCTCCATCCAGCCAATCAGCTGGATATGCTCCAATTGCTGAAAATGTACCAGGAGCTCCAGTGGTATCTTTTTCAATCGTAGTCCCCATCGGAGGATTTTCTATCTTAAGAGTCCCTAGCCTTGTGATATTTAAGTATTCATAGACCCCAGCCCGTCTGGGAAGTGTAATTGAGTATGGTAGACTTTTCATTTATCTCCTAAATATGGGTGTACTGCAGATACTTTACCTAACATCTCGATACCTGAATCTGTATATACAGGTCTAAATCTATTGACTATGCCTTCCCAAGTGCCTACAGATAGACCAAGTCTCTTTATTATATCACAGAGTACGATCTCTTCGATTATGATTGGTTGCTCGTCCCTCTCCTCATGGGGGTGAATATTTTGGGTGTACCTAGGATAGCCCTGTAACTTCTTGTATTTACTTTGGTCTATCCAGTACTTGTAATCTGACATCATCTTCTTGGCTGCATCGAATTTCATCCCGAATATTCCACCAGTTGGTACCTGCCCATGGGGAAATTTGATAATAGAGCCAAAGATATCGGCATCAGGTGGCTCCATAAACCTATCTAAAATTAGAGTATCTGGATCTATCTTAATAATATATTTGCAACCACTGATAAAGCCTTCGTTTATATACCTTATAAGCCAAAGTGCTCCATATTCCGCGATTTTAACCCTTTCAAATGACTTTACAGACACTCTAGGGTGTTGGTAGGTATACTGGGTACCATCCAAAAGTACCTTAATTACGCAGTCTGGATAGAGATCTAACAATCTGTCTATTAATATAGTTGCAAGCTCTTGGTCCTTGTATACGTTTACTACAAAGCAATAATCTCTCATTATTGCACCCACAGTATGAGTTGAGATAACGGATACTTAGCTTCTACGTACACGTAGACGTCAGATGGATGAGTGTCAAAACTATCTATATCTATAGGGCAGGCAAAAGTCCTGTACTGATCTTTCTTCTCAGGCATTGGTGATACAAGATAAGATACTGGATAATCCCAAATACCATTGTACTGAGGGAAAAACTGAGGCCCGTAAGACGAAAGATCGTCACTCATAACCCTAACGATGAGAGTACTAATGTCACCCATATATCTACCCATTAAGACGCAACCATCCTTTTGCATTAGATCGGATAGGTTAAACTTGGCAATGTATTTACCAGTAATCCCCGTTTTGTCATCGGTCTCGTCTGGCCAGGCATTTTGCAAATACATCTTTTTAGCTATTTTTGGTAGGTCTGCAGACGCATCAACAGTAGTTATAGGTCCAGTTACCTTCCTTAAGTCTATTGGTAGCTTTGCACTGTCTGATGAGCTTGGGCTAATCCTAGCCCACGGTTTCTGGCTGAAAAAGAAGAAATCCTTTGGATGTACGATTGTATCTGGGTTATACGGAGGCGGAACAAGCTCATAAAGAGTCTTTCCGTCCAATATGCCTGCTGCTACATATGCATCATAGTCAGCTTTAGACGCAGGCCTTTTAACTCCAAATTGCTTCCATCTTTCTGCGCTACTATCGTGGTACGGGTCATAAGCTCCAAACCTTACCTGTGTTGTATTAAAATCAATCAGTCCATTATGATTACGTTCGTTCTTGTGGCCTAGAGCACAGTAGCCTTTGTATGCAGATGTTAGCCCAAAATAACTAAGGAATGGTAAGTCTGCTACATCTACAAATATCTTGTTAAATGATCCACCGTTGGATTCGTAAACAATAATATGATCAGAGTCAAATGGTGTAAATATAATACAGATAAGGCTATCGGATTCCCCGTAATTAAAGTGAGTCCACCCGTTCATTTTATTATTGCCCAACCTATCTGTGACTTCAATGCCATTTACTTCGGCTTTGAACCATGATAGATTGTCTATATTAAAAGTACCTAAATTACCTCTAGACCCAGTATATGGATAGACTATGTAGCTTCCAGCCGGATATACTTTTGATTTGTAAACATAGTTCTCGGTATTAGTCCAGTCTGGCGGATCTGAAAATACACCAGGTACAAGTGCTAAAGTCATAAAATACGGGATTAATGGACCATCTCCTGGGGCCAGCAGTTTGTATTGAGCTGGCAGATAATTGTCCTCAACATCTACACCTCTGGCAATCACTTGATCGTCAGCTATCCAGATAGGTATATTTCCGCGCCAAGTCGGCATACCAATAATCTCAAATGATAAGTATATCACGGGGATTGGATATGGATTTCTCGGATCGCTAGTATAATGTTTAACATAATGAGCGCTCTCGCCAACAAGCACAGTGCCTAGGTCGCTATTCCAGAAGTAGAATCTTACCCGAACCCATCCAATCGAACTTGAGCCCAGTAGATAAGGAGTAGAAGCAGGATCTGGCGTGGTGATGCCAGTATTTAGATCAAACCTGCTAAATCTCGGGTCAATCCAATATGCATTAATACTGCCCGATGGCATGGTATGCCATCTCAAAAGTGGATACGACAACCCTATGGTCCCCCAATCTGAGGCAGTCGTTGGTTCCGGGGCAGATTCTATACTTACCCATGGCCGGCTTGTTGGTCCAATCAGCGGGAACGGTAGCAAATTGCTACCCAGAGGGGGGGGTGGATAATCATCCCCAACGACGTACCCAAGTTCCAACTGATTACACTTTTCTGTAGTTCTGTCAATTGAGTATCTATGGAGCCCATCAATAGTCCCATCTGCAGCCATGTTGTCCTGCAACGAAATAAGTCCAACCAGGCTATCGTTCGTACCTGGGTCACTGAAAGAAGTTAGATGGAATTCCGTTGCCATACCCCTATTTATAGGATCCAATATTGGACTAACAACAAAATCATGAGTTACCATCTCATACTCACCATATATATCAGAAAGCCTAATATGAGCCGGAGTTTGAGATGATCCAGCGTAAGATTTAGAAGATCCCATAATAAGCATATCGTCTTGCGGGATTGGCCTAACCGACGGTCTATTGGGCTGCAGTCTGCCAGTTATATAGTTTTTGCAGTCAACCAAAAATGTTTGTCCTGGCCTAAGATTTATCCACTGTTTAGATGGATATACGCTGCCATCTGTCGCCACAATCAGATCTTGCGAAATAGATGCCACAGTCTTTTCAACTATGGGACAATCATCGGCCTTATTTTTAGCTGTCTTTTCTGGTCTACATAAGCATAGTAATTTACAGCAACAGCTCATCCAATCGCCCACTCATCATTTGATGTCTGCCGTACAGGTAGGCCGCCTTCGCCTACCTCCTGGTTTATACTAGATATTTTATACTTATCTGATGCCGGAACCACTACGCCGGCTATCAGCTCCCCGTCATCGTATATGTCTAATCTTAGCTGAACCATTCCGTTCGGTAGCCTTGACAATACAGTACCTTTATAGGTGATCATGATGTACTCTCCATTGTAAAGTCAACCTCGCATGAGGAGGCCGTTATACTAATATTAACAGATGTAGCCTGACCATATCGTTCTGGAACCACAGGTACAAAAAATGTGCCATTCGTTCTGGTTTTATTAACCAGCTTATTAACTTCAACATACTTTTCAGCCAGTCCCGCAAGGGTAGAAGTTAAACTTACTCCTGGCGCAGCCTGTAGGAATGGAAGATTAATAGTTATTGGATCACCTCTTCCGCTTGTATATAACGTGTATTTAGTTGGCTCATCATAAGAATACCCGTTTTTGATAATATCTGGCTCTTCGACACAGATTACGTCAGAGCCAGATTCGGATGTCTTATTGTTGCTTTTTGTTGCATACTCAGGTGGTGTATCTGTTTCCTCGAGTGCCGTATAAAGCGTCTCATTGTACGACTCTAGTGTAACACCATATTTTGTGGCCTCATCATATGCGGGGTCCCCTATATCCTGCAGTGTTCTAACCCTTCTAGGCATCTCTGTCGATACCTCTTTGAGCCACCTGCCGCCACCTAGGGGTGTGTATTTTTCAACCATTGTAGATACTTTATATACAGGGTATCTATACACACCTATCCCGTTGATTCCTGTAGTTGCCACTTCAAGTCTCCTGCTTGATACAAAGTAATCAAGGGTTGCAGAAACGACTGTCTTACGCATTAGATATCCGGAATAATGGAACTGCTTAGTTACAGTCTCTGTTTCAACAATATCCTGTGGACCATCTAGGCTACCGAATAGCGCTATCCCCTCTATGTCTCTTTTAGACCTAACTGTAGTTATTCTGGTTGCTGTTAAATCAAACCTAGAATCAAGATATTCATAGCTAATCTTCTCATTGTACTGTCTTTCCCATACATAATCCTGCCATCCACTCAACCTAGTTACTGTTATGTATCCATCTCTTTGTTTTGTCTGGTAACTGAGCTTCCCATTAGATTTCTTGCTTAAAGTTTTTTCAATAGCTATTGTGATATCATTCTGAGTTGTTTTCTCAACATGCAGATCCCTATTAAAGTTGCCAGCTAATCTGAGCGTCAACAAGGAGCCATATATATATTTGGTCGTAGAAATAGAACCATTCGGATCCTTCTCAAACGTGTCGGAGTCAGACTCTTCAATATTAATTACTTCGACTTCTCCACTTGGCTCTGTATCTAGGGGTGGCAACCACTTTCTATATGACGCACCCGTGATAATAATTGAACTAGGAAGTGTATATGACCCATCTGGCGGTATTGGCGTAGAAGAAGTTGTTCCACCATCATTTATCATTTCCACAGAATATTTATTGAGCAAGTTTGATTCTTCCATGAACCCCGAACTGAGTTTGCCACCCTCTACCGCAGCTTGGGTTTCAGCTATCTTATCTTTATGGCCAATGTAGACGACCCCACGTACGATCTTGTAAGTATAACCAACTGCACCCCAGAATTCATCCATGAAATCTAATGGCTTTTTGCCAGATGTACTAGCTGAGGTTCCTATAAGTGTACCTGCTGGATCTGGGTATCCACCATTTGTAATAAGGTTCTCAGCAAATATCTTAGAGCCGGGAAATGGAGGCGGAGAAACCAGTATATATGGTATTGGCAAATAAGATAATGCCTTTATAACAAGTTGATCTATGAGCATTGATCTATCATCATAGAGCGCTTTTTGTAACGGGAGGCATTTTAGTTTCTTGCGCAAGACTCTTTCTGCTCTATCTTTTTCTCTACGCCACTTAGCTTGATCCAATGGAGAGTACGATTTTTGGATCTCCCAAGGCACCAGCTCTGGCAATTCCGGCATCTTTTGACTAGGATCTTCGGTATTGGTATCCTCCAAGGTTGTATCTTTAAAGTAAAACCTAGTTGTCCATCCATTATTGGATTTGGTCTGCTGATATCCACCCACAGATTTAAAAGGACCATAAGTAGCTTGGTATACAGTTCCGTAAGCATCTGTTGCTTTGCTTGAGACGTATATATCTCCTGGCAGACTACTGATCCGTCCAAGTATCGTAATGTCACCCGTAGGCACCCCTGTATCTGTGTATGAGGCGTTAAAACTTATCATTGGATATGTTGCCATTGGTATACTTGGTGTATTAACAATATGGAAGACTAAGGATTCCCCTCCGAATGATCCGTCACCCGTATTAGAGCCACCACCACTCGACCCCGGTCCTGGTCCCGTAGGTCCTGTTCCTGGATTTGTTCCAGCGCCCGGATTAGATACGGCCCCAGGTAATAATGCGGTGCTCCCAATCATCGATAGAGACAACTGATATAAGCCTGCCTTTTGTGTCGTACCAGACATATAAATACTATATGCGTAGTTATCCTTATTGGAAGTCTTACCCTCTAACGGAAGGGTAAGATAATAATTCATTGTTGCGCCAGACATCGCAAGCTGGAACTGATAGTTTGCCGTACGACCAACCATGTCAAGGTTGAGACTATAGTTCTCGGTACGGCCAACCATATCGATACTGTACTCGTAATTGTCAGTACGACCTACTAGATCTAAGCTAAAAGTGTATGCATCTAGGTCTGAATAGCCTAAAAATGGCATATTAAACCTCTACGAAATTGATAAGGCCTGGTAAATTTGATGGTGAAACTGCTACCCCACCTGCTGGGCTCCATGTTACGTCTACTTGGAGTATGTCGTTAACTCGAAAGTCCGTTATGGTACTAGGTGTAAGCTCAGACAAGCTTGTCATACTATTCCACGCAAGCGTATACGTTCCTATAGTAGCTACACCGCGTTTATGGGTTACAGTTGCTGCTACTCCCTCTACTAGCACAGATGATGATACTCTTTGGGTCTGCATTACGAGGTCAAATGTCTCCGTACCCGTGTTCTTGGCGTCAAATTGTATAGCGGCAGAGCTTGCGCCAGGATCCACTTTTCCAAAAGAAACAAGTGAAATAGCTGTGGCTGTACCCCTAGTATATGTTGAAATCTGTTTGCTCATCTTACTCCTCCAGTAGTCCTATGGACATATCGTAGCTATAAAAATATCTCAATTCCTCGCCATCTAGTTGCACGAAGACAGGCTCTTTTAACATTATACACTTATTCCAGACCTTAGTGGACCCGTCGAACGTTGTGTAGTTTTCAGTCACAGTAAATGTGGCAGTAAGGATGTCGTCTAGGTTCCATAGGTTCATCAGGAGTTGAGCCATACTGCCAGGTATAGCATATCCATCTGGGGACTTTATGTTTAAAACTTTAACAACTGCCTTTTTCCCAAATACGTAATATGTTTGTCCATTTATATTACTGCCAGTAGTAACAGCCCTTGGTCGCTCTAGGCTAACGCTACCCCTAGGGGGTAGGTAGCTATAGGGTACCAAAAGGGAGAGATCTTCAAACTTAATATCCTTAATTTGTAATTCATTGCTTATAACCGTCATTAGCAACCTCCTCCAAGATTTTCGAATTCATTCTTAATAAGTATCTTGATGTTTCTCCACAGTTTGGGTACGTCTTCTGGCGCCACCGACTGAGTATTCACATTCTGTGTTATATCGCCGAAGTTAAAGTTCACCGTCTTACTATTATCAACTGGTTGTAGACCAGATCTCTCTGGCGTAGATGGAGTAGGGGACTGAGGTACGTATGTGTCAGGCTTAGATATCTCATCTTTTATAGATCTAAGTATATCTATTGCCCTCTCAGTATAGTCTCTCAGACTTCTTTGTGCAGCATCTGACCAGCTCTTGTTGGCTTCCAATATTCTCTTAATAGCATCAGTTACGCCAGCAAGAGTATTGTCGCCAGATCTGCCTTTTGTATCTTTGAGCTGCTGTCTCAGTATTTCCGTAGCGAGCTCAGCCTGTTTTACTCTCTCTTCGTTTATCTTGATATTTGCAGCTAGGTCGCTCTCCCTTTGGTCTAATTCCATATTCTTCAGTCTGCCGGCATATCTTTCTTTATACTCTGCCTCAGCTTTTGTAGCTTGCGCCATAGCCTTTCTAGCCTCAAGTTCTGCTTTCTCTGCCTCAAGTATCTGCTGGCTTAGGTTAGCCTGTCTATCCGCGAATTGTTTAGCTGCCCTAGCTTGCTCACTTGCAAGGTCTGCCATCGCTTGAGAGGCTGCAGCCGCAGAGTATAATGATGTAGTTACTGCCTCGGCTTGATTTACTGATTCACGCGCAAGACCTATCTCTGCCTCTAGTTTTGCTATTGGTGCGCGTACCTTTAGTTTCTCAAGAGTCAACCTGTCTGCTGCCATTACTGTGGCCTGATCGTATTTATCAAATCGCCTTTGGTACTCCTTTAATACATCGGCTTCGGTCTTCTTGTATACCGCAGCAGCCTCTATCTCCATATCGGCTCTAATATTTCTTGCTGTAGCTATTTTCTCTGTGGCTTTAGCCTCTTGCTCGGCCGCTCTCTTTTGTGCCATGTATGTTTCAAGTTCTGTTTTCGCGATATTATCTTTGTTTTTAATCTTCTTTTGATTGATCGCTTTGCTAATTTCTCCTTCTACTCTTGCGTTCTCTAGCTTGTTGGTGGCTATCTGTTCGTTAACCTCAGCTTCCTTGAGTTTAGCTTTGTACAAGGCTTGATTGGCAGCCACCTCCTCTTTCGCTGACGCGGCTCGAATTTCGTTTTGTATAGCGATCGCTTTTACAGCCTCTGCGTTATATCTATTATCTATTGCTATGCCTTCATTAATTAATTTCTGTTGAGTCAAGTACTCTTTAGCTAAATCTTCGGCAAGTTTTTTATTTGTAGCGCTGCTAGCATTGTTATCTATAAAACTTAGTTTTGATGGATCATTCAGCTTGCTAAAATCTCTATTCTCCTGCTTAGGTTGAGCATTGCTAGATAGATCCTTGATCATCGGACTTCCATTTTGGAAAGTTTTTACAAATAGATTTAGAGCATTAGCTAGATTATTCTGCGATTCATTTATAGCATCCTGCCTAGCTTTTTTAGCCTCTTCTTCTGCTTTTGCTATTTCGCTTGCTTTCTTCCTTGCCAGAGTTATAACTTTAGGATCTAAACCAAATCCGTCCGATATAGACTTCTTAATCTCTGATCCCGCAGCCTCAGCAGCGCTATTAAAGTTTTTAACAAAGCCTTGCCTGTCTTGCTCTGCGCTTGTAAGGTCATTTAATGCAGACGAGATCATTTGAGCAGTAGCCGTGCTGTCTTTAAGTAGGCTACTTAGACGGGTAGCTAATTGCGTTTTAAGTTGAGAGGCTGAATTTATTAGATCTTCATATACAGCCATCTGTTCTCTGGCATTTGATTTTGTAAGTGGCTCAGCAGCTGCTGAGAAAACCTGTTGCGCAGACATTACACTCTTAGATAGAGTTATTGCATTTTGTATTTGGTCTTCATAGGCCTTTGCCAAACTGTCTAGAGCAGATCTTTGACTCTGTATGGCAGAGGTCATCTGAGATATAGCATTCGTTGCCGTTGAAACATCCGATGCAAGTATCTGCCCGTTGTTGCTTAATTTAGATAGTATTTCATTGGCCATATTGCCGGCTTGACTCAGTGTCCTGTTGGCATCTGATAGTGCTCGCTGTGCCTGGATAACGCCAGAATCTATGCCGGATGGCTGATACGACAGGGCATTTCCAAGATTGAATTGTGCATTTGCAAGTTGCTCTCTGACTCTAATATCGTTAATCTCTGCATCTCTAAGTTGTTTGCGTGCATCCACTTCTTTGGCAATTGCATCTAAATACTGTGACTGCAACTGATTCCTTTCTTTGGCATTTGCGATCTGCTCATCAATCGACCTAGCAGGCTTGCTGTCTAACAGCTCTATTTCCTTAAGCTTTTGAGCTCTTTCTGAGATTGCAGAGTTTATAGCTAACTGTGCATCTAGTACTGTATTGCCATCTGAGCCCTGTAGTTTAAGATTTACGGACGCCTGTTTTTCGAGCAGCTGAATTTGACTATTCTGGAGATCTAGTTGGGACTTTTGCCTACTATAAATAGCATCTTCTATTGCCGACATATCCCTTCTGATGTCGGCCTGTTTTTGCAGCACAGTTATAAGGGCAGCGTTCCTTTCTTCCTGATTCTTGGCCATAGCAAGTTTTGTATTTGCAACAGCAAGGTCCATTTGGTCTACCAGTAGCTTTTGCTGTGCACTTTTTACGATATCCTTCTCGGCTCCAGATATCGCAGCACTTAAAGCGAGTTGCGCCTGTGCAATAGCAGTTTGTTGCTCCATGGACTTGATTATTTTCTGCTTCTGCGCATCCTCTAGTCTAGCTCTATCTTGTGCAGCTTTGATTTGAGCATTTACTAAGTCTAATTCAGCCTTTTGTCTATCGTCATTATTTGTAGCAAGCGCTAGTTTTTGCTGCGCTAGCGCTACTAGTTGTTCATCAGCAGCTATTTGAGCCATAAGGCTTTCGATACTACCTTCGTCATATCCGGCCTGCAGCAGACTTAGCTGAGCCTTTGCGTATTGTATATCTATCGATGCACGTTGAGACTCTATCCCGGCATCTTGTAGAGACTTCTGATCCTCATACTGTTTCTTCAGGACTTGATTAATCTGTATCGATATTCTCTTCTTCTCGTTGATGTCGCTTGTAGTAGCAAGTTGTTCTTGTAATATACCTACAAGCTCTGCATCGGTAGCTAGATTGAGTTGGGCCTGATTTGCGGCAGTATTCTGGCCAGATGCCACAAGGCTTAACTCTCTTGCGGACACAGACTGATCAAGTGATAGCTTCCTGTTATCCGCTATAGACTTGGCTTTTGCGTCCTGGAGATTGAGCAGATTGAGTTGCTCGTCGTAAAGCTGCTTCATCAACTGCTCTTTAGCAACCTTACTCGATGTGGCCTGGAGCTGTGTTTTTAATACATCAACCAATTCGCTAGACCTAGATGCCTGGATACGTATTGCCTCAACTGAGTCTTGTCCGTATCCAGCTTGTCTTGCTTCTAGTACCAGTTGTGCATTCAGGAGGTCTATGCTTGCTCGTCTTTGATTGGCTATGAGCTCAACTTTTTGCTGGTTAAGAGTCAGTATTTTTCCTTCTTGCTCTAGGATGGCAACTTCATTGTCTTTGCCCGCATTAGATCCTGGTGCAAAATCTAACCTTCTCGCTCTTAATATTTCCAGTGATTTGACTGCTGCGTTGATTTGGATCGTCTGTGCAGCAACCTCGTCGCCAGCCTGGGTCGTTAGCGCGAGTCTTGCCTGTGCGATCCTGAGGTCTCTCTCGTTCTGATCGTTGGAGTCTTTAAATCTCAGGTCTGCTTCAAGTTTAACAAGTTCATTCTTCTGTTTCTGGATTTCCAGGAATTTATCTTGATAATCCTGATAAGCCTTACCGTAGCTAACCAAGTCTTGCGCAGTTCTGAGTTCTTCAGCGATTAGCGCCAACTTACGCTGTGCTATATCTATCTCTATCTTAGCGTTCTCAACTTGATCGTTGCCTATGCCAGATATATCCAGTGCAAGCTTACGTCTTTTCTCTTCTCGGTCAAGCAGCTGATTTGCGCTTGATAGTTCAGCTTCGGCCAAGTTCTTTCTAGCCTCTGCCTCTTGCTGCAGTGCTGTGGATACATCTTTGTTCGCAGATCTACCTGCTGCACTATCTAAGCCTCTGGAGTTTGATGGCAAGGAGCTTAGTCTTTCCTCGGCTACCCTTCTGCGCTCCTCGGCAATCTTTAAATCTGTTCTAGCGGTCTCAACTGCATCCCTGGATTTGCCAGCAATTGCATCTTGGGCCTTAAGGATTGCTTCTTTGGTCTGCAGTTCATCTGTTTGGATCTTAAACAGCTCTTCTTGCTTCTGTTTTTGCAGATCAATGCTGTTAGCCTGCTCATTAACAACATCAACATTCCGCTGAGCTATATCTTTAACAATTTGAGCCGCAGAGGCCTTGTAGCTACCAGCAGTATTTACATCTCCGGCCTTCTGAGCTGCTTCTGCTAAGGACAGATATTTATCTCTAAGTGTTCCTAGCGCACTTATTTCATCCTTATAGATCTTGACCTGTTCTTTAGACTGATCAATGCGAGCCTGGTAAACATTTAGTACCTGCGAATCTGTGACTGCAGTTTTGCTCTGTAGGTTGATCTCAGCCTGCTTAAGAGATATAAGGGCCTGCACTGACTCTTTTTGTTGTGCCAATCCATCTAATTCGACTTGCACCCTCTTCTGCACAATACCATCAATATCTCTATTGAGTTGCAAGACTTGAGCCAGAGCGTCTAGTCTTTCTTTTTCAGACGACGGGTTCTTTAAGATATCCAATTGTATCTTAAGCTGTTCTCTCATCCTCTCCAAGATTGCATCCAGTATTGCTGTCTTTTGCCCTTCAGGTGCAGCGGAGTCTAATTGGTATTGCAACGATTCTATATCTAGCTTTAGGGCCTGCTCTCTTATTTGTTTCTGGTCTGCGAGTATCTGATTTCGCCTATCATATACTTCGTTTAGTTTATCCTCAATAGATGATACTTCTGCTGCTCGCTCTTGTGGATCCTGATTCTGTTTCGCAATCTCAAGTCTTCTCTTCCAGTAGTCTTCATAAAGAGATAGTGCTTGTTCGTACGCTTTTGCATCCTGACTCTTATCATACGTTCTGCCAGCAAGAGTTGCAGTTCTGTCTGCTGCATTATCATTAAGGTTGCGCTGGTACAGATTAGCTGCAGCAGTTTTGGCTTGCTCTGCTTTTGAGTTTGCTTGATCAATGAGACCCTGTAGCCTAGTCAGTAGGGCTTGTTGTGCTGGTGTGGCAACGCCTGCTCTGTCTATCAGGTCCTTAATTTGTTGCATCTGTTCTTTCGCTTTTTCGACCACAGATAGGTATTTGCCTGCCGCTTGATCGATAAACTTAGATAGACTGTTGTCTTGGTTGTTTATAGCTGCATTGAGCTGCTTAGAGGTATCTTCTACGCCCTTAATCAACTCTGGAGTCTTACGCGTAAATTCATCAAGGTTAGATTGCTGCTGGTCCTTAACTTTCTTGGCAAATTCATTTATTAAGCTGGCTGATCTACTGTTTCCAGCCGTAGCTTGGGTCTTAGATTCTGCCTCTAATTTAGTTTGTAGAGCTTTAAGTTCTTTGGCTGATAGAGTGTCGATAAACCTAGTCTCGTTCTCATAGAGCGCCCTCTGTTGATCAAGCTTAGTTTTGTAGTACGTCTCATTAAGTGCGCGCCTATGGTCGGATACCTGTTTATCAAAGCTAATCTCTGAATCTCTTATCTGCTCTGCGTATTTGATATTAATGCTCTTGATCTGCTCGCTATAGTTTGCTTTAGCAGTCTGGACTATTTGCCCCCTTTGAGCTGTGTTATCAACCTTAGATGCGTCACGCAGTGTAGCTTCGAGCTGCTGTTTTGCTACACTCTTTTCGACCTTGGCCTGCTCTTCTGCGATGCGTTTGGTGTTCGAAAGTATTTTCTCTCTATATTTTGCATCTATGTCTATCTTCTTTTGTACATTATCTCTAGCAATATCCAATTCGCTTGCGTATTGCTTCTCGACAACTGACCCATAGTTTTTAAGCAGCTCAAGTTGTATGTTTATAGATTGCTGTCTAAGTGCAACAATTTTATTGTTCACTTCAGCTTCTTTGTCTACCCTTTGTTGCTCAATAACTTTTTGATCTACAGCTTCTTTTTGTCTAGCTACTTTAATTGCCTCAGACTTATTCTTCTCTGATTGGGTCACGGCAGAAGATAGGTCTGCAATCTGAGATGGATTAGCATTCTTGCTTTGCTGGGCCTGCTGGAGATTCTTTCTTGCCAATTCTATTTGTTTATTGTACTTAGTCTCCAGATCCTTAAGCTCTTGTTCGAGTTCTAGTTTACGTTTCTGTGACTGATCCTTAAGGATAGAGGTTTTCTCTTTCTCGATCGCAGCGAAATCATCTGCATTCTTAGCCTTTGCATCAATCACAGCTTTATCAACTGCAGCCGCCTTAAGATTATTCTCAAGTGCAGTAAATTTATCAACATATGCCTGGTATGCTTTTGCATTGCCAGAGATCTCTGGGATGTCGTCGAGTCCCTTAATTAGTTCTCTTATACCCGCAGAAATATCAAGGAATGTCTTATCTAGCCCTTGATCCTTAATTTCTTTAAATCTAAGCGCGGTAGACTGAGCTCTTTCATTGAGTGCATCAATAGACTTCTGGGTTTCGTCAGACACAGAGAATGTGGAAGCAGTATCTACTGCATACTTCTTCAGCTCAGCCTGGATTTCGGCCCTAGTCTTGTTAAGACTCGCAATCGCGTCTTGTATCTCTTTAACGCTTGTATCTGGAGATTGGCCAAGAGTTTTAACTTTGTCAAGCTGTACTACTTCCCTAGCTCTCAGATTTCCAAGCTCAGGAGATACCCTGTTACCCTCTGCTCTAGCCTTCTTTAGAGACTCTAAAAACTGTGTATTCTTCTCGATCTGCTTCTCAGATGCAGCTGCCATATCTTCATAGTTCTTGGTTGCGAATGCGATTGCGCCACCGAGTGCTACAAATGCCGCTGTTGCTGTTGCGATAACTGGATTGAGTACCAATAGCGCAGATGCCTTTTGGAATAGTCCAACTGATACGGCTGCAAGTTTTGCAGAGAGCGAAAGTCTTGCAAATGCAATGTTTGTACCGGCCAAGGTTACGATACCGGCCTGACCAAGTGGGATCGCTAGAGCTGTAACTGTATTGTATGCTGCTACGCCAACTGCTGCCAGTTTAGATGCATTGGAGATGAAAAGTGCTGCAGCACCTAATGCAAGAAGCGACTGGGTAAATGCAGGAGTGGACGAAAGTGTATTAAGTACATCTCTAAACCCTCCAACAACAGCTGTTGCGGCTTTTAGCCCTGCAACAAGGCTTGGTCCAACGAGTTGAAACAGGTTAGTGCCAGCATCTTTTGCTGATGCCTTAAGTTGGTCAAGGCTACCAGTAAATGTCTTACTCAGAGTCTCTGCATAGTCTTGTGCGGCACCTTTACCATCACGGTACTTATTGGCAAGACCCTCCACACCATCAGAGAGAGACAGGATTGCTGCGAATCCTCTAGTTCTAAATAGTGTTGACGCTGCTGCTACTGCATCTGCATTTCCCCTGATCTCACCAGTTAATTCATCATATGTAACTCTAGCATTTGACAGTACGTGAACAAGGTCAAATATGATGTCTCTACCCTGCCTAGTCTTACCCGCACTATCAACAAGATCTACCCCCAGCTGTTTGGCTGCATTCCTAAATGCTACCGTTGGAGATGTGGCTGCAGCAAGCACGTTACGAAGTGCAGTTGCTCCTTTATCGGCAGCGCTCAAACCTTTATTATCCAACTGTACAAGTGCCGCAAGTGTCTCTTCGAAGCTAAATCCTGCTTGTTTAGCAATAGCACCCACAGTATTAAGGCCCTTTGAGAGATCAGATTGGGTGCCTACAGCGTCATTGGATGCGAGGGTGAGGCTATCAACTGCTCGTGCAGCATCTTTTGCGGTCATTTGAAACTGTAGCAAGTTTCTGGTTAGCTCTATTGCTGTGTCTGAAAGGTTTGTGCCTTCGGCGCTGGCCAGGAATGATGCCTGCTTAAGGATCTCTAGGCCTTCTGCGCCAGTCTGTCCTGCCCGAGTAAGGTTTGCGAGCGCCTCTGCATAATCTGCCAATCCACGCCTAGCAGTTGATATATCTGTATCTCTAATTGCCTCAAGACTTGTCTTCACAGCTTTAAGCGTCTCAACTCCGTTGGCCTTAAGGATTGCGAATGCATTCTCAAGCTTTTGGCCCTGCTCTACAGCCGTTGCTCCGAGTGCAATCAGAACTCCTATGAGGGCTCCAATGGACGTTACGAGAGCGATCGTATTAAATTTGCCTAAAGTAGTGGTTGTATTGTATAAACCCATAGACTCGGCAACTCGACCAGTCCAATAAAACATACTAGACATCTGTGGGCTAATCAATCCAATTGCCCCAGCAAATGATCTCGCATAGTTACTATACAGGCCAAAGCTTTGACCAAGTTGAGATATCTGATTAACTCCAGTGGTTGGGAGCTGTATATTTACATTAATCCCATTGAGCTTCTGGAGTGTTGGGATCAGCTGATTAAGAGCTTGAGTCACTCTACTTACATCAAGTTTTGCAATGTCATTAAGAGACTTAAGGTTAAGGTTTACGTTGATACCCTCTAGGGACTTGAGTGCCTTTGCAAGCTGCGGTATCTGCGTTAATACATTCTGTATGTTTAGACTAGACAAAGCCTGTATGCCAGTTAGTCCTATGTTTAACTTAATACCGTTTAATGATTTTACGGAAGCCGCAAAGCCAGATAGCTGGGTCGTAATGTTACCAAGGTTAAGGGTAGATAATTTTTGTAACTCTGATAGATTGACGCTAAAATTAGCAGAGCCTAAGCTCTTCATTGAGTTCATAAACCCTGTGATTTGCTTTGTGATCGCATCTAGGTTTACCTTACTCAAATCCTGGAAAGCCTTGGTATTAAACGTAAAATTATTGCTTTTTAGCTCAGTAAGCGTCTTAGACAGGCTGGCCAGCTGATTAGTAGTCTCCCCTAAGCCCTTTGAGACCGCCACCAATTTCTTGAAAGGTGTAAAGCTTAGCTTGATGTCGGAGATGCGCCTCATAGCCGATTCTAGCTGCTTAAAATTATTGGCAATGCGGTCAAAACCCACTTTTCCTAGGTTATCCAGTGCCTTTGTATTGATAGAGAGGTCGATTTCAAATTTCTTCTTGCTCAGCTGTCTCTCAAATGCGTTGACTTCATCACCTAGCTTTTTGAGACTACGCTGAAATCCAGTTATGTCAAGACTTGCAAATGACTCTAATTTTGCCATTACTTCCACCCTCCAAGTAACTTATTAAATATTGCTTCCATGGTTATCCTTGATTTTACTGTGGCCGGCATTATAAATGGACCAGGCAGCATATAGTTTATACCAGATCGACCAAAGGTAATCCCTTTACCTTGTGACGCCTCTGATAATTGTTGTAGCAATCCTGGATCTATTTCTGAGGTTCCAGATCCATACTCTATGTCAGATGCATAGTCTACGCTCGATGCAAGCTTGATCGTAAACACGCCATTCTTCGAAATGTCTGATGCGCTGGTGTTGCCGAGCGACTTAAGGTTCCCCGTTCTTATGTACACAGCTCCAGGCGCGGTCCCGTACACCGATGCAAATAGATTGGCCTGCAGATCATTGTTTGCTTGATCTACAATTGGCTTAATCGCACTGGTTAATCCAGTCTCAATTTCAGCCAGAAATCTATCTACTTCAGATTTAAATTTTAGTCCTTCAGTCCTAATCCCCATTTACCACCATCCATCATCATTTTGCGAATATTGCTCCGTACTCTCTCTTGCTCGCGTCTTGCTATCTCCTCTGCGCTAAATCTTTCTGGCCAAGCTATCTTCTCGTAATATCTAAGCTGCTTGTATGCATTCTGTGGTTCAGTCCGATACTCGTTCATTTTCCTGCTTGGAGGACTCCCAATACCAACCATGCCCATCTCTGCGCCGTCTGCCATTCCACTATTAAGCAAATCATAATATTTATCTGCGTAATACTTTCTCATCTTCTCTTCGGCTAAATCACTCAGGTACCACATTGGGTACTCAAGTAGGTATGGAGCTATATCTGTGACACCAAGAGATACGGCTAAACTTACGTCTGCCTGGACCTCTCTTCTAGGTATGCCTCTACCGTCTTCTTCATCACTATCTGATAGAGGCTCATCACTTTTTTTGTTCCACCACCATCTAGTCCGTTCATTTCCCACAGCTCTGCTGCTATCGATAATTTGTCGTCAAAGCTGATAGAGTCGAAATCTAGATCGATACCATCTGATACTCTTGATACTTCTATTAATTGCTCGAGTTTCTCAAATGCATCCCCAAGCGAGGCTTCGTCTGCATCTCCGGTCTCAGCTGCCTTGCCAAATGCAACTGCAAAGTTAAACAGTATATTGACGTACTTGGATCTTCTTACTTCGCCCCAGGCTCTAAATGTTATTTGCTCACCATCTGATAGTTTTATAGTTTTAAAAAGCTGCCGATGCTGCATGTATCAATTATACAACAATGTAGCGGGCTTTTTTGCGACCCGCTACATCTTATGGTTGTACTAGCTAAGCTTAAGGCTCAGCGTCAATTTTGTCGAGCAATGCTGGCAATTGTGCCAAGTTGGTCAAGAGGAAGTTGATACCGTAATCAGAGCTTGTGTTGCTCGAGTAAGTACCGAGTGCTGCGTCAGGCACATATCCTGCTTTTGCCAAGCGGTCAATCTTGAATTTGAGGGTGTGGTAACCGTCTTGCTCGCCTTCTCCGTTTCCAGAGACTGCTGCGGCGGGCATCCACATAACCATTGCAGTTCCGCCAGCGTTGTCTTCTTGGACCCAAATGCAGCGTCCGAGAGTCGTGCCTGCTTTGAGAGCGAAGCCCGTAGCATTTGTAATGCCGGTACCACCAGCTACTGCAGTGCCACCAGTGTACAAGCTGTAGACGTCAGAATCTTTGACAGACACGGTGTCAAATTCTACTCCGAATGCTGCTTCGGTCATGTCGTTACGGAGCTGTACTGCAACACCAGTTCTGTTTCCCATCAATTGAGAAAAGGTGATGTTCTGAGTTGGCGATACATTAAAGGGCCAGCCAAAGTCAACCCAGGTTATTGCGCCTGTTTTGCGGAAATAGATTTTATTTCCAGTACGAAGGATTTTTGAAGTGTCAGTTACCGAGCTGTTTGTGACTGCGAAAGCCATGTCTTACTCCTTTTCCTCTTCTTGAGGTTGAATAAATTCTGCGAGTTTATTTGCTTCTAACCACTCTAGGATTATATTATTTACTTCTACTTCAACAGGGATATCAAGTATCCTTTTGCGCGTAGTTGGATCAATTACATAATCATCGAATGCTATAGCAAGTGGGCCTCTAACAACAAATATTGTCTTTGGTGCATCCCTTTGCTGGTTTACTTTATCATCCATAATACCTCCACCTTTATTATAACGGATTAAAAAACTGTGTGGCCTCGAACGAGAGGACGCCATAAATACTCCCTATCTTACTTGTATCAACCTGGTAATTTATAAACCGATAAGGCGAGCTACTTCTGAGCGGGATGCCGCCAACTGCTTTCCTAACTGTGTCATAAAGTTGTGACAACACGGATTGCGAATTGGCGTATATGTGGACAGATACCAAGTATGTATCCATGCCAGACTGACTATACAGCAGGTTTGGATCTCCTAAGTAAACCCATCCAGATGCACCGTAATCTGTATGCATCTTATCAAGTCCCATTTGTTGCATGACATAACCTTCCTGTGGCTCAAGGACGAGCTGTACAGGTGTAGACCAGTTTATTAGCCTACTCTTTATGTCACTTACGATACTCATGTAGTCATCCTTTTGAGTACAAGTATGTGGCCAAGCGCATACTTATGTCTCTCTTCTGACCTGTGCATTATTTTAACGTTTGTACCAGATATGGTAGTTGTGCTACCAACTGGAGGTACGGGTGATGATGGATGCGTTATCGCAAACAGCATATCTGCACTGTAATCAAAGTTTGAAATAAAGCTACGTGTGAAATCCTCTGCTGTAAGCTTGGGATCCCAAAACATATATGTTGCCAACATCGATGCGCTAGTACCATGAGACCATGATCCACTAGATACCGAGCCTGCATTTGTAAATGTCCAAGTAGACGACATGTATGCCGGAGTATATGTATTTACTTTGTAGTAATCGGACAAAATAGCTACATCTATTGGCATTTCAGTCGTAACCAGTGTTAATCCATTATACTGATAAAATGAGGGCTCCATTGGCATATCCATGGCGTCAATATAAATCACAGACATACTAGCTCTGAATTGACCGAGATCAAATCTGGCAGTATTGTTGCTGCGTCCCTGTATAGATCCTTTTATCGTAGATGTGGACAAGGTTGGCGCTGGGATAGATCCGTTAGCTAATGGAGATGCGTAGGTTGGCGTGACTACGTCTATGTTTTTTAAATATTCTTTAAATGCGACCTTAATATCTATCATATGCCGTCCTCCATCCATAACTGGGCGAAGAATGGCCTAGACAATAATACTACATTGGATAGCATTAATGCTTTCTGCATATCCGCTCTTAGCATTTTTAGGAATACACTCACATCTTTAGTTACAGAGATTTGGTCTAGCCTCTTCGTCTGTGGTTCAGATGCTAATACTTTTATCCATGCATTAATGGTCATTGCTTTGGCGTGTTGATACTTTTGTTCTGCTGTTGCCGTTGGTCTAAGTGTATCTGCCAAATCGAGGAATGCTGACAGTTTATTATTTAGAGCCGTAGAGTCGGCCAGCCCTAGATCCTCTGGGGATATGTTAAGTTCTAGTTTTAGCCGCTCTAAGTCTGTCATTTTTTACCCTTTTCCTGTGGTTTAGGTTCTTCTACTTTCTTTGGTAAATCGATTGGATTTCCCCAGGGATCAACCAATACACCATTAACCGTAAAATATACCTTATCCATATTATGTTGGATCTGCGTAGGTTGCGTTGCCGATGTACAGGATTGCTGCGGCTCCACGGTTTTTTACACCAAACCCGAAGAAGTTTTCGAAGTACTCAGACTGCAACGGGAACGTAGACATACGGCCTGCGACATGGAGGCCAGATGGCTTCTCAGTTGGGAGACGCATGCGTAGAACTCTCGATTGAGCATTGACATCGATAGCAACAATGTAGTTAGCGTAAACCCAAGGCTTAACGTATACTTCGGCACCATTATAGATACCGATAAAACGTTTCTGGGTATTGTTGACATCCAGACGTTGGTTGCTCATGGTCACAGTGTTTGCAACCATAACGCGTGGGTCCCAAGCAGCGATAAATCCGGTGAGTCCACGAACTGCAGCTTCTTGGGCCTGATTAATGTGGAGTTGGACGTTTGCATTGCTGGTGTGCTCTGTAATGTTAAGGATCAGTGCATCAAGTGCAGCTGTGGTCAACGTTGCTGTTCCCATGTAGTGGGAGTGCGAGCCGGAGAAGGTTTCTCCGTTGGGCCCGTTAGGTGGGATCCGTCCGTCTGCGTTAAGCAAAGCCTTGATATCCAAGTCGATGTTGTTCCGGACATGAGGGTCAGAAACCGTACGGTTGGTTGGCTTAAACAGAGCTTTCTTCATCAGCTCCATCTTTTTACGGACGTCAGCATCTTGAACATTCAGTGCGATGACCGCAATGTCTGCTGGTGTTGCGCGTTCCAAGTAGTCAATCGTCCATCCGTTTGCCATTTGGAAGCGCAGGAGTGGGAATGCTACTTTTTGCCCGCCGCTGAGCTTTTGCGTGCGTACACGCGAGAATTCGTCGGCTTCTTCGAATTCGCCATCGAGAATCTGTCCGAGTCCGTCTGCCTCTTCACGCTCTGTCGTCGTTGTGGCATATTGGCCGAACATGTCCATCATGAGTTGGTCGTGAGCCAGAAATTCTGCTCTCACGATATCTTGGATTGCATCCAATCCAAATGTTACAGCAGTGATATTGGTAAACTGCTGGAGATCTTTTAATGTATAAGCGCCAGTTCTAGACATTTTCTACTCCTTAGTTAAGTTTCCCGACTCGAACGATCATAAGATCATTGGCGCTAACGCGTGTAAATGCCCCTACAGTATCGTCTGTGGTTGCAGCTGTATCAATTGCTCCAGCTACGTTGACATAGTACAAATCCCCAGTCAGTGCCGTTGAGGAAACATAAAAACGTGTGCCTAGGCCAAAAACAGTAAGTGGCTCTCCAGCTTTTGCTGTTCTTGCTGCGATACCAATAAAAATTTTACCGGTTGCAAACTTATAAATCTTGTCGTCAGATTGCTTCAGATATACGGGTTGGCCTGCATTGATGTCTTCCCCAGCTACTTTGCCGCTAAGCTGCATTGCATATTGGGCAGTGGAAATATCCACCGATGCGTTGGCGCTAATTGTGATTGCTGCCATAAATCTCCTTAAGGATTATAATCCCCAGATTCTAGTTTCTTTTGTTTAATGTAGTCAAATGAGATTGTCGGACTCTCTCCAACTGGCTTCTGAGCTGGGAACGTTGGCCTTGCAACATTTTTCTGCTCCTGGGGTTCCTGCTTAGGCTGCGTAAGTAATGACGGTGTAAAATCTTTCCACTCAGTCTCAATATATTGATCCAGTGAGATTTCTTGATCGTTAATCTTCACAAATGCAGTCTTTTTAGTCTGCCCATCTACCTCTACACTCTTAACATCAAACTCTAAATTAGATCCTAGTTTTTCGAACACAGATGTTTTAAGGTTGTATGTCTCTGCAATTTCTCGCATCTGACCTTTTCTCTTAAGTGTCTTAAGTTCTTCTTGGGCTCCTTGAGCTTCCCCAAGCATGCTAGCGATCTCGTCCGGTTTACCAAACCTAACATACTGTGTCCATCTATCCGCGTCTGCTTTACTTAAAACTACAGACCCGTCAGGAGCAGCTTTGTCTCTAAGCTTGCGGTTATCAGATTCAAGGTCTATAACTTTTTGGATGAGTTTGTCAAATTCTTGATTTCTCAACTCGCCTTGTCTCTTAGTCTTCCACTCTGACTCGCTTAATCTTAGATCGTCGTTTGGCTTGTTTTCGTCACTCATTTGTTCCCCTTGTTAACAATAAGTAATGCACTTTGCATTTCTGACTAAAGTATATCATATATTATTTTTTCTGTTTCCCATCTAACCCTGTACTAACCTGCGTATTTGCATCATTCGTAGGGTTCTGGTCAGTACTCATACCAGCTGATTGACTATCTTGAATATGGTTTTGGTCCACCTTGGCAGACTCAAGATCGATCCTTGAGATCTCTGCATCTACATCATCAATTCCAGCGCGCATCATTGCTGTCTCCCTGCTCACCAGCTGTGCAGCATACTCTTCGAGATTAACCCTACGCTCATCTGCAGTTGGTGCAAATGCTGTGACTTTTGCTTCCGCTACAACTCTTGCCTCTAAAAATGACTGATTATTCATCATAACGCCAGCCAGATTGAGTGCAAATTCGAGCATATCTCTGTATACACCTTCGATCTCTCGAGCTACCCTCTCCTCGATGTTCATATAGTCGCCAGCAGCAACTTCTCTAGATCTGCCGGATGCGTATTGTTGGTCATTCATAAGCGCAAAAGACTGGCGTGCAATTGCTAGGATAGCTGACTCAGCTGTATCAGCTGCGACTTTCATTGCTTCCACAGATGATGGTTCAAATCGTCCGTAGCTTGCTGGCAGAGACTTAGATGTAATCTTAGTGCTACCATCTGCCTCCGTTATAACCTCTTCGTACGCTGATGGTTGATAAAAGTTAATCGCACCAGGTCCAGTCACAGGTTTAATGGGGCTTCCATCTTCATTATACGCATTAATACCAATACCGTAGCGCTCAGTAAAGCCAGCATAGTGAGTGTTGCGCTGCATCATTGTAAGTGCGACATTTAATGCAGACTGTTGTTGGATCATATCCTCTGTGACCAACTCTTTGTTGACTTGGCCTTGGATATGCCAGAGTTTACCTCCGAGATCTAGTCTAATCTCTTCGACGCCATCCTGAGACATAATCTTTAGGACGGTAAGACCGTTGTCATCTACATATGTTAGCTCGAGTTCGTTTTTGTTGAGATATTGATATATATTGATGCCAATGGTATCGAGTGTATAATCGTCTACAATTACGCTGCAGTTAAAGTTTGATGGCAAGAGTACATGTATTGCATTTAATGCCTCATCGAGCGTCGAAAATGATGGCATTGCCCCATCTTTACCTCTAAATCGTTGTGGGATAACAAATCTAAGTGTAGATCTGCCAAGGGCAACCATTTGTACGCCAAATTTCCATAGGAGTGTATTGAGGCGCCTCTTGTCAAACCATTTGGTCAAAGACTCTTCAATCATCTTGGTGTCAGCTGCTCCGTCCACCATCCACTTGACTTCATTGCCAAGGATACCATCTACCATGCGCTCGCAGACTTCAGCTATCATGTTTCTACTGGTAAAACTGCTCTTGAGTGCATCAACCATACGGGTATATTCAGCATGACTTGTTGGGAGCATTGGTCCCGCCCAATAATCGATCGCTGTGTCTGTGGATCCCAGCTGTTTGCCGGCCAAGAAATCGTATGCCTTTTTGCTCTTCTTGTCGTAAAAAGCATTGATAAGTATGCCTTGGTCAAAATACGTAAGGTCCTCAAAGCTCTTCTTTGTTACACCGTCTAATAAATAGGTCATCCGTACCACCCTCTCGGTTTTTTGAGTATTACTTGTTGATATCTTGGCTTGGCATCATAAAATGCATAAACAACAGCGTCACCTTTATCTGGAGATCTGTTTAGGGATGCACTTATTTCATCTTTGGCTTGCACCTGTATTCCATTTGGAGTAAGTCTCCATGTTGGTGTGCACAGATCTTCAAGCATTTGCTCGTCTGGTGGCAAAGCAAGGTCAGACCCAGTGGATGGATCAAGCTTTTCCCTTAATTCCCAGTATAGTTGGGCTCTAAGATTGCGAAACTTAAACTGCCTGGTCTTATCCATTGATGACGAGCGTGCTGCACCGTTTACGGGATATACATAGTCTCGTCTGTCTTTGAGGTGGTCATAAACAGACGATCCAATACCAATCACGTCTACATTTATAGCTGTGGATGACTCGGTAGATTGCATCACCAATGCAGCAACTGCTGCGCCATCTGGAGTCGTTTTACCAGGATAAGATTTAATCTCTCCAACGTAATTTCCCCACCTTGGAGCTAGGACAGTCTTATCCTTACCTCCCCGTGCAGGGTCGACCCCGATAGCGTCAGGAGTTCCATCAGGTTGAGCAACCGCTTTCCAGCGATCCATTGCTTTTGTAACCCATTCTCTAGGTATTACTCTCCAGACGGATTCTTCAATATCGCTAAACTCACCCATGATTTCCTGTGAGATAGCTTCTTGTGGATAGTTGTCAATCGTCCTCTGGATCTCTTCGGGTGACATCCATGGATTATCGTAGGTTGTATATCTCTTGCCGTAATAGCCAGCTTCTCCATCTAAGCACTTCTGCCACAGTTTGTAAAAGAGGTTCCTCCCCTTTGGAGTTCCTGCTGCGATCAACTGTGAGTTTGGAAAGTCCATAAGCATTGGCAATACAGCGTTATAGTAGAGATATTCGTCTTCTAGCACCAAGCCTGCTTCGTTAATAAAGATAACTTGATACGCAAAGCCTTCCCAGTTCTCAGGGTTCTGAGCGGACCGGAAGTCTATATATCCACCATTCTCGCCTATTTTTAATACTTTCTTCTGTGCGCTCCATCTGTATTGGATGTTACGCTTACGCATTGCTGGGATAAACATCCGCTCAACGTATCTATCCAAGTTGGACTGTGTTACGTCTCCCCACATAAGTGGATATCCCCATAGTGCAAACTCTATAAATGCGTGTGCCGCACCTCTAGTTGCACCAAGACGACGTCCCTTGGGATGGATCCTAAATCTACCCTTTTTAGCGCCATCAAAAAATATATCTCTCTGAGCTGGGGAATACTCAAAAGGATCGTACTTTGGGGGTACGATCTTGCCATTGATAGAATCTTTTGACTCAGTTGAAGAAATTAGGGATGCCAGCATCGTCTGCGTCTGACGATCCAGTCCTATCATTGTTTGCCAATTGTTTGGTAATTTCTTCAAAAGCGGTCTCCCTAGTGATTATCTTGTCCATTACCTCGATAAACCTATTGATCTTATTCATATCAAACTCTGTATTTAGTAAATACAGGTTTCGGTGTATCGCCCGAGTCCGAGCATCCATTGGCGTAGCCTCAGTTCTGGGTTGTCCCCTGTTAAGCTCGGCTACAATCTCTTCGTCAGTAAATTCTTCTTTAATCTTCCATCTTACAATTGTTTTTGCATTTACATTCATTTCTCGAGCGGTCTTTTCCACATTTCCGCTGTGTTTCCGGAGCAACACCATTGCTTTCAGTCGTGCTTCCCTCGAGTATTCTATCTCTGCCATCTTTATTACTCCTCATTATTTCAGACCCTTCTTTAATTGAGTCTAGTAAAAGTTTAAACATTTCTTCTTCCACTGATCGCCCTCTCTTGACATTATAGCACAGATTGTGCTAGGATCGCTTATGGAGTACTTTTTCTACAAGTGGGGAGATCGGTTCATCCAGGTTTCCCGTGACTCTAGGGGTGTCATCTCAAGTACCTTTTATGATAGTGAGGAGCGTAAATGGGTTCAGAGCAGAATATTGCATACTGAAATGAAGAAATCCGATAGATCAGAAATAAAGCGGTATAAATCTCAATGGTTATGGGCATTAGATTTCGCCAGACATCTCCAAGTTGAATAAAGAAATGGGCTTAGCGGCCCATTTTTACTGTTCATCTGATTTATAGTCGACAACTTCTTTCCCGACATCTTTGCCCCAATCCACTTCCTGCATAACGAATCCATCAGGTATACTTAATAATATTTCCTCTAATGTCATATCTCCCCAATGCATTTTCCACCCGTTTGATTTCGGGTGGATTCTTTCAGTACTTGTTTTACTTACTCCGACTGGCCATTGCTACTCCGATATCAAGGTTTGGGAATAAATCCTTAACTTCTTGCACCAGGTTCCTAGCCATATCTTTGTTATAGTCTTTTGCCTTAACGTATAACATAACATAAAATCTTTTTGGAGCTCCTCTAGACACAGGTGCAAAACCATCGATGATTTGTTTGGTCTGTAAATCTACTAAGTGTTGCTCGATTTCATGTTTTGTCATTTTAGTCTCTCTTCAGCTATGTGGATTGCGGATGGATTTTTAGCCGATGCATCTTTTACGTGTATGCTCACGAGATGATGGATCACCTACCTTTCTGTTTGATACTAAGCCTATCTTGATATGTTTCGTAAGTTTCTCTCGGTGCTCGATTGTACGCCTGATTGAGCGCTTGTGAGTCTTTTGTAAATACGAGGTGTTGTTCACTTAACCTGAAAATACTTGTATCCAACTTAGGTTCCTCCATTTCTCTGGTATCTACAAGGCACTTTGTAGATATATCCATCATAGCACAAAATCATATCTTCAACCACTGGGTGGTGCCTGTAAACTGCTTTTTTAGGATTGTTGTCTAGGACGCAATAATGCTCTAGGTTAGTACATAAAGAGTATAAAACACAGTAAAATAATTAATACTTATATAGTACTTATTATTGGTAGCGCTGAGTATCTTGAGCAGAATGTGTAAGGTATCTAGCTATAGTCATTGGCGGTAGACGTGAGAACCAAATGAGGCACCTGGGTATTGTACATATATAGTACTTAATTAGTATTAGATATTTGTTCTGTGTTTTATATTCTTTATGTACTAACCTAGGGAAGAAATGCATGCCAGACGCGTATCATCAAACATGCATTAATTTGACTTTTATTCATCCATTTGGTATAATAAACATATGTTTAGGCATAAGTTCAAAAACAAAATAACAGAATATAAAGGGGTGAAGTACAGATCTAAACTCGAAGCTGATTATGCAAAGCACTTGTTTAAACTTAAGGATGAAGGCACTCTCCTATGGTTTAACAGGCAAGTGATATTTGATTTTCCAGATGGAAACAGCTATAGGGTAGACTTCCTTGCATTCTATGCAAATGGCGATATGGATGTCGTCGACACCAAGGGCGTAGAGACCCCAGACTTTAAGCGCAACATTAAGAGTATGGAGTACTACTATCCATATTTTAATGTTAAGATTGTAAAGAGAGGTGATTTCTGAAATGGCTAAATGTCGCATCCCAAAGAGGTATGGTTTTTTCATACATGCTGATATCCCAATATATGTCGTTGTTAAGCGTAATAAATATGTCCATGCCTTACATTGGTACGATCTTGATGGCACATGGGTCAGCGACGAAACAGACCTAAGTGATATTTATATATCCGCCGATGACATAACCATACAGCTCTCATACCTTGAGTGGATACAGCACCTTAAGGTATCTGGTATCACAAACTACCCAAGGTACCTGGTTAGCTACACAGTTAAGCAAGTTGCAAGGCTTAACGAGATATTTGCTGGCGATAAGATGCGATTTGAGGATATTGAGCTCTTCAAATTCAATGAAATTAAATCTGTGTCTGAACTCGATGGGTTAATCTACAAAGGGGTGCAATAATGAGTACGAAACGTAAAAGCTCTAAACCGCCAAGGAAACCTCAGGAAGATAGCAAAAAGAGCCCAAGTAGAAAGAAAGGGCCGCGCATTAGATTCACAGAGCGCTACTTTATGTACTTCTCTACGGCCCATGAGACCGGAATTGTTGATCTTTCAAACTGGGAAGGATCTGCAGTTTATAGCACAGATAAGAAGGATTTCGATCTCGGTAACGAATGGATCTACAATATGAGAGATGGAGACGGAGATTGTTTCTACGTATACAACCGAAAACTTACAGAAGAGATGTGTGATCTTATATTCGATCAGCGTCCTAGATGGTTTTAGTTGACTTTTGTAAGCTTAGGATATATAATAAATTATGATACCTGACAGTGACTTTTACAATCAAAACGGAGACCTCTTAAGCTGTAGATCTCTCGGTAAAAAACTCGGCATCTCTAAGAGCGCAGCCAGCCTCTTAATCCGGAAATTCAAAGCGCGGCATAGTACATTTGATGATGAATATAGCCTGCCTGGCAAAGTAGAGGAATCGGAATCAGTAGAGGCTGCCGACGAAACAGAACTACTAATTAGTAATCCAGTGAACGCTAAGCGGTTATTCCAATCAATTGACGAACTTAGGCCAAAAGAGCCTAAGAAGCAATTTGAAGTAAAGATGCCCAAGCGTGCACATAGGAATATTATCATTCTAAACGACATTCACTTTCCATACCATGATGAAGCCATCCTAGAGAGTGTGATGCATTACATCTACGATTCCCAAGTAGACATGGTTGTGCTCAATGGAGACACGTTAGATTGTGAAGCACTAAGTACATTTCAGGATGCGGACCGAGCACCATTTGGTGAAGAGCTTGACTTGGCACGCAGCTTTATTAAGCAACTCACAAAGATCGCAAGGCACAATAATGCTGGTTGTGAATTCGTCTGGATTGACGGAAACCATGAAGCTAGGTTAGAAAAGTACCTAGTTAGGCAAGCGCCAGAGCTTCTTGGTCTTTCTGTGGAAGGAAACAAAGTTTTATCCATACGTAACCTGATGGGACTAGATGAGCTCGGATGGCAATACTTATCTTACTCGGAGTTTCTTGCCCTTCCAGGAGATCTCTATATCCAGCACGGTCACAAGGTCTCAAAGCACAGTAGTAGTAGTGTAGGTAATTCTATGAGAGATCAAGGCGGATCTGTAATTATAGGGCACGTCCATAGACTTGGTGCATTTTACGTAACCAACAGACTTGGTACCTTTAGGGGATTTGAAAATGGATGCCTATGTAAGCAGCCTAAATACCTTCCAAAGGATTCTGCTAACTGGCAGAGAGGATTCTGTAAGGTTACTTACACTGACGAAACAACTTGGCATGTTCAACAGGCCTTTATTCAAGATGGCAAATTCATGATGGATGGTAAGCTATATGGAGCTTAATCCTGACTAAACTGCTCGGAATTAACCAGTTACCCTCCCAATAATACGGGAGGGATTTAAATTGCGGTTATTCTATTTCTGTGATATAATATTTTTAACCAAGACGCTAGGCGGAAGTCGGTTTGTCTACCTGACAATAGATTAGCGATTGGTTAAGAAAGGATGAAGATGCACAGCAACGTAAAAATCCTATTGTTCAAACTACAAAACTGCGACCCATGCACACAATTAGCAGATTTTATAAACACAGGAGAGATGGAGGCGTTAAGGCCTAGTATAGATCAGTACCTGGCAAGTGACGATATATCTCCTTTCAAAAAGTATAGGGTATCTGGGGCTCCTCAAGTTGTAATATTACAAAATGGACTGGAACTGCAGAGGGCAAAAGGCTTTGATGACTGTGTCGGCCTACTTAGGCGCGTACTTGAGGATGATTACTGATGGGCACATACGATGCCTATGTGCAAATAATTGAAAACGAAAACATCAAAACTAAACATATCGAAGGTGGCTCGATGAATTTCATTGATTTTGAATTCATCGCTAGGAAGGCTCATGAGATATCTAGGTTAGGGTACAGGGTAAATACTTTAGATTATTCCAGTAAGGACTCTGCATTCATCTACATTAATCTGTACGTCGATGCAAACATAACTGGGAGACTCATCGTTGAATACACAGAAGAAGATGATTTCTCTAAAAAGAGGAAGATATCTCAACCCAGAATGTGGCTCGTAGGTCTATCTCAGGACGCACTGGATCTCATTGAGGAGCATATTAAGGTACTTGGTACCAATGACCTACATATCGTGCATAGGGCAGTGACAAAGTACCTACAGGGTACTACCTATGCGGCTAAAGTAGATAATAAACTACTGGCAATGTTCCCAGAGGAGATCGCTGATTTCTTCCTGTGGAAAGATGTCTACTGTAGAGAGCTCTCAAAGAAAGAAGCCAGGGAAATAACCAAGTATTTAATAAGTAAAGATAAGACAGAAGTCAATAAGCCACTTATAAAGAAATTCCTTACAGCTGTGTTCCTAAACTTCTCCATGTGACTTCTTAACCCTACTGTTCCTCCTTTGACTCAAATGATACGCAGGCCAAATAGCCAAGAGATCAGCCCCAAGCTCTTCGGCTATTTTCCTTGCCACATGATTAGGAGGTAGGTTTCTACCAATACAATACTCAACAAGAGTCTTCCTAGGTACACCAAGATACCTGGCAAAAGTCGTTTGGTTAAATCCTGCATCTACTATGTATTTATTAAGATTATTTTTATGCCTCATAGATAGATTATAACACAGTAAGACTGGGGTGCCCAGTGTGGTGATACATAGAACATACACTCATAGGACTCTCATAAACATATAGAGTATTCTTATTAGATATTTTTAGGCTACATAATTTGTGCCTGTTGATGCCTCTTAAATTATACATGTTGGATATATAATAAATACTTTGTTGACTGTACTCATATCGTATCCGTTGGAAGTATTTGTAGAATATCTGTTGGTTGTACTTATTATGTATTTGTTGGCTGTACAATATGGTACTTATTGAGTACTTGTTATAAGTATTAATTCTGTTTAACAATATTCTCATAATCAAGTAAAGTAATGGGTTTACCTGCGACTACGGTAAGAAATAGGTCTCATGAAATACTCATGATAGTCCTAATAAATCTATTTTGCCTATCGAGACGGTAAAGTTCCACCCCTC
>ERZ650304.73-NODE-73-length-63481-cov-9.418440_pt1 | contig 63481 bp, 87 predicted proteins | sample MGYA00376240_ERZ650304 | MGnify/ENA primary metagenome ERZ650304 (study PRJEB26733, sample SAMN07839271) | wastewater metagenome | biome: small river; feature: stream; material: water | place: USA: North Carolina | collected 2016-03-01 ...
CCCTTGCAGACGCACAGGCCGTGGGGTTCGCGGCGGGGGTGGAGGCTGCGGCGAAAGTGGCAGCAATGCAAGCGGTGTATACGCGAGAAGCGATAAAACGCGCTACGGCATCAGAGCTTATTTCAAATTTGGTAACGGTGACTAAATCAAGAACTGCGCACGACATTGAAATTGCAATCCGCGCCATAGCAGGAGACACAACAGAAGGAGAAGTGTCATGAAGAAACTACTGTTCGCAACGATTATGTTATCAGGTTGCGTTATGTCTGAGGCCAGATATGACCAATGTAACCCGGTTCCACTGCAGAAGTGTGACCCAATGTTACAAGATTGCAGTTGCAAAGACCACGACAAACACCCCGTTCGTCCGGTCACACCGCCAGTGCCTGTGACGGACGACCCCCCGGCTGTGAAAGACCCTGATGTATGTGATGGGGGCGCGAGGGCATGTCATGATGGCGAACAGCCAACCGGAACCAAGTCAGACCCCACTAAATACCTTGACAAGGAATGAGCAGATGTCAGAAAACAGAGAAATGAACGAAAGTGAAATAAACGATTACTACAACAAACTCAGCACCATAGTGACTGACATTGGGAAGAAAGGGTTCCTGAGTGGCGTGTTGTATGGGGCTACAACAGTGGAAGTAACAGGCGGTATGAGCCGCGAGATGGCCGAGAAATTGTGGGAGATAAGCGATTTTAAGTCTAACTTGGGGAGGATGATACTGAAAATAGAAAACACGCGCCACGAACAACTACAAAGAAGGAGGCATGAAAATGTTACACAAGGAGATTCGTCCGTCAAATCTTCTTCATCAAGCCCTTGGAGCGGCTGACATGCAATACACTGTTAATTTACCCCTTGGGTCTAGGGGCAATTGGGACAAAGTGATTGAGTGGCTGAACAAAGACTACATTGTGCAAGATTTGTTCCAGCAAGCATATAAGGAGTTCAATTTTAACGATGCCATTTGCGTTATTACTAACGACTACTCATTACGTGGTAACATGGCGCGAGTAAGCATAGGCCCTGTAGGGGGGCCGAAAGTACGTGCTTCCTTCCGTACTTTGATGTATATGGTTCACACGCGTAAGGTGGTGTTAATACACCCAACATGCGACTGCAAAAATTGTGTGAATCCCTACCACCAGAAGGAAGTAGGGGAGTACACATCTACGGTTAAAAACTTGAAAGACAAATTGGACGCAGCTAAACAGGGGGCCTAAATGGAAGATGACAGAAGATTCCCCAATTCTGTAAGAAAACACCAGTACAAACAGCCTGCATCGGCTGTAAATCAACAAGTGCGTATGCGATTTGCATTGCTGATGATGGACACGTGCTGGCTTGCGCTTCTTACAGGTGAGACGCGCATTCCATTCCCGTATTTGCCTTTTGATCCTATGAGGATAGAACCCATAGAAATGGAGTACATGTATGTGGATGGCATGTGCCATGTGAAACAACGTACAATTCACTAACAAAAAATATGGCAGAAAGATAAAAAATGTCCGCGACAGTGATAGACATGCATAGGGAAGTTTCCCTAGGGCTTTTAAAGTCCACTTCGGCCTACGCCATCCGAACACCAAAGGGGCAAAAAGACCCCGGCCATGTGCGATGGGACCCGAAGACTAACTCACCAGAAGAATCCCAACGAACCATACATCTTCTGGAAAGATCAAATGACAACATCGGAGTCCACTTACACGGGAAGGCCATAGATGTCGACACAGACACAGATAATGTTTTCATGTTATCCGCTCTCGATCATTTCCTTCCATCTACCGCCCATGTTTGGGGTAGGAAGTCGAGGCCAAGAACGCATCGTTTCTATGAGACAATTGGGATGGAACATTTCGACCCAACCCAGTACCCATTTCTTGCGGCGATCCAAAAGATACCTGCTTTGTCAGTGGAGATACGAGGCGGTGAGGCGAAATCTGGGCGCTACTCGCTGTTACCGGGTTCGCTCCATCCCTCTGGAGAAGCGTACGAGTGGGCTGACTTAAAAGCGGCCCGATCGACACCTGTTACCGTCGACTTAGCGCGTATTGTGAATGGAGTACGGTTTGCTTGTGTCGCAGCACTTATTGCCCCATACTGGACTGAGGGCGTAAGGAACCAGCTGTGTATGGCTCTTTCTGGATTTTTCCACCGGGCAGCAGCACATGTGTCTGACATGGGAGCGATGTCACAGTTGTATTTTGAACGTAAAGATGCAAAAGAACTGATGGAGGGCCTTATAAAAATAGCTGATGACGATGAAGCTGATTACGCTATGCGAATGCGCACTTTCGACCAAACATGGGACAAGGCCGACCAAGGTCACCCGGTCCAAGGGGCTTCTACCATTGTTAAAATTACTGGGGACGAGTCTATATTACCACTCTTATATACCTTGTTGGCTGACACCCCAGACCTTATCGCCTTTGACCGATTTCTGGACAGGTACGCGGTTAGAAACGGGACTTCAAACATCATTGACAGGGCACGTGCCGGACATCGTTCTGCAAGCTATATAATGACGGTGAATGACTTTAGAAATAGCAACATGCATATGACGATCACCACAGGCACCGGGGACCGCCGTCTAATGACCAACATTTTATTGGCGTCTACTCGTGCCATTCGTGTAGAAGGACTAGCCTTTGTGCCGGGTGGTGACGATCTGATCGAAAGGGGTGATTCTAAATTCGTGAACCAGTGGCGTGGGTTCGAAATACCGATGTACGATAAGAAGGTCAAGGACGAAGACGTGATTTTGTTTCTTGATTATGTTGATCGCATACTTGCTGACAGCGACAAGAGGATATATGAGTGGATTTTGGCGTGGGTGGCCGATTTGTTTAAATTTCCTGCCAACAAACCGGGGACTGCACTGGTGTTAGTTGGGAAGCCCGGAGCAGGCAAGTCTCTGCTAGGCGAGAAGGTAATACGGGCTATCATAGGTAGAAATCACTCAATGCAGACCAATACTGTGGAAAGTCTTACGGGGCAATTTAACCAAGATAGCTCCAACATGCTTTTCATACAGTGCGACGAGGCTATGAACAGTAGACGGCGATCAGACGCCAACAAAATGAAGTCTATGATCACAGACCGAACACGGCGGATTGAACCAAAGGGCGTCAACGCTTTTGAAGTAGAAGACTGTGCTAGATACTGTTTCACATCTAATGAAGATGCCGAAGCAGTGGCAATTGTGGACGGTCAAGACGATCGCCGTTATTCTGTGTTTAAAGTAAACGAAGACTATGCAACTAACTCAACCATGGACCCCGCTAAGAAAAGGTCATATTGGGAGAAGTTGCATGAGTGGCTTGAAAAAGAAGAAAATTTATCTAAGCTGCACCGTTACTTTTATGACTATACTTACGACCGAGCTATCCTGAGACGTCCCCTCGATACAGAGGCGCGGCGCAAAGTACAACAGCATTCTCAGCGTGGTTTCGATGATTGGCTGATGCAGATCGTTTCTTATGAGCACCCATTCGAAAATCTACAAGAACGCGACCAAAAATCAGAAGAATCCTATGTTAATAAGGCGGGCAAATTTGTCATGTCTATGGACGGATGGCCTGACATGGTTTCGTACAGGAGACTGGAGGACAGCTACGAATACTACCGTAAGCGCAAGGGAATGTCAGGAACTACGTCTTCTTACAACGCGCAACAAATTAAGCAGGAATTCATCACGAGGGGCATTCTTCCTAAAGAGCCACCATCTGGGCGAATTGACCATTCTTATGAACTGTGGAAAAATGGCACACCAGTAGTTGAAACTAAGAAGATACGTGTTACTGCAATGCCTAAGAGAGAAGCTATTGCTAATTATTTGTGGGAAAAGTTTGGCTTCCGGGTTAGCCATGGCGACGACATCAGTGACAATCTAGCGGGACAAGAACCTGTAGAAGATAAAGGGCCTAAATACTGACATTGACACAGACGACATGACGTGTTAGGATGAGTTATGATTCGTGTAGGCACAGGAGCAGCAAATGACAGTAATTTTTAAAAACCCCGGTGTGATCGACTTAAGAGCACTAAGCACTTTTGGCCTGAGCAGCAAAGAAGGGGAGGACAAAATAGGTAGGTTTGGAACTGGTCTAAAATATGGGACAGCTGTTGTTATGCGCAATGGCGGCGAAATGTCCATCAGCACTGGCGGAGAAACGTTCAAAGTTGGTAAAAGAGAAGATGAGTTTAGGGGTAAGCTTATCACTACCCTTACTCTCAATGGTGACCCTTTACCTTATACCACTGACCTAGGGCGGGACTGGGAACCTTGGATGGCTTTTCGTGAGTTGTACGCGAACGCTCTGGACGAGGGGGGCGATGTCAACAGAGCCGAAGAGCCATTGGAGTCTTGCGGTGAAGAAACAATAATATCTGTGACTCTGCCTGCATTTGAGGCTATTTTCTTTTCTATGGAGGAACATTTTATCCAAAAGGAAGAAGAGCCGATCTGGAAATCTGATAGAATGGAAGTTTACGCTGGCAGAGCAGCCTTTGTGTTTTACCGTGGTGTAGCTGTCATGAAACTGAAAGAACCATCAATTCTGCGTTACAACATTCTATCCTACCTTGATTTGACTGAGGACCGTACGGCTAAATACGACTGGCAAGTTAAACAAAAAATTGCAGAGGCATTGGTACAAACAGACAACGAGCGAATTGCCAAGAACGTGACGGATCGACGCAATATGTTTGAAGCGAACTTAGATTTCTCTTCTTACAATGCCTCTGAGACGTTCCTAGGGACGTCCGTGAGCATGGGGGCTAACTGCAACCCTACAGCAATGGCGTTGGTAAAAGCCAAACTACCTGCTGATACTGACCAGTATACAGTTATCCAAAAGGCAGCACCGGGGGGGAAAACTCTATTGGAGGCAATCCGGAAACTGCAAAAATGTGGCGCTGATCTTAGCAAGGTTAAATTTGTGCTTGCTGATGGTATTGAGTTCTATGGGGACTATGAAGTTAGGAATAAAGCAATTTTCCTTAACCAAAAGATTTTTGACGATCAGAAGCGAATGGATATTGCCTGTGTAAACGGGTACAATTCCATAGTGGGCAATAGTTGGCTAGCTAGAGCCTTGTTGAAAACAGTGGAAGAGGAGGAAACAGAATGAGCGCAGTATTTGTCACCGTTCTGACAGTTACGTTGTTGTCTGAGGGCGGCAGAGACTATGGGTTTCAAATCCCATACGAAAGTCGAGACAAGTGCGAGCTTGTAGTTGGTCAGCTGTCTTTCATGTACAAAGACTTCCCTGACGCAGTGATGAAGTGTGAAGATACACGGATTCTGTCAGTATCGCCTTACCCGAGGGCAAAACCATGACAAATAAACTCAGAGCCGAAGACTTTTTAGAAATTAGTGATAAAATCAAAGAAATATAAAGAATTGATCTTGAAATACAAAAAACTCTAGTGCACTGGTCTGACAGCGAGTATGAGTTTAGGATGATTGGCAAGAGAGTTACAAATGCTATACCCTGTGTGTCTGAAATTTCTACAAACTATTATGCTGGCCGGATTGGCAGGAAATTTATCCACATGATCATTACCTTGTTACGACAAGAGCGTAAAGAACTCATCGATAACATTAGTGATGTAGTAGACCTACCCGAAACTGTAAAATTCCCAAAAAGCTTTGAGGACTTTGATGCACAGGAATTTCCACAAAACAGTATACAAGAGACGGGACACGAAGTTCCGAGTGGCGACTCTAAAGAAGAAGAGCTTGGAGCTGAATGTGTGGGAGTGGTGGAGGGACAAACTCCAACAAAAACGTCTTTTCGAAGATGATGGTAGTTTTATCCAGGGCCTAGATTACTGCGGAGAGTTACCATGGCCTGACGAAGTGTCTCTTAAGGCCTTATATCAGGACTTTGTGGCGATGCGCCCTGATTCCCCTGTTCCGACTAAACTCCAGTTTGCTAGGCTGTTTCGCAATGTGTCGGGTGTGTGCCAGTCAAAAAGTCGAGACGTAAGCCCTCGTAAAGAGAATGGACGTCCTTTTATGTACATCACTTCAGTTTTTTACTATATCGGGAAATTCAACAGTTGACACCCTGCATCTCTTGTGTTAAGATGGATTACTGACAGCGAATCATATCTGGGCGCTGCATCAACACTTTTAGGAAGGGACCAAAATGTCCATTATCGACCCCAAATACCGTGGCGTGAAAAAAGACAAAGACTGGCTTTCGGCCACTGTCGAAAAAGCTTGCGTCGAGCCTGTGACCAAGCAAGTTGAGAAAACGGCTGAAGATGGCACCAAGTCGACCGAGACTGTCACGCTCAAGAAAACCTCGTTCAATCTTGACAAACTGTTCGCGCTGGCCGAAGAAAACAAGCTCGACGTTGCCAAATACAAGGGTGATGTTGACAAACCGGGAGCACCCGGTCGCCTCCGCATGACCATCGGCAACATGCTGCGTTCGGCAGCACGTAAGCGCCATGGTTTGAACATCGATGGTGAATTTGTCGAGGCCGACAAAGACTTCATTGGCGATTCCGTCAAAACTCACAATCCTGATGGCTCCAAGATTAAAGCCGAGAAGCCTGAGGAAGAGAAAGCCGAAGCCTAATCAGGCTTTGCCGCCGTTAAGTGATCTGCTCGGTGCTTGACGGTGTTAGCCCCTCTCCAGTTTTCCTGTGACTGGAGAGGGGCACCAACAATCGCGTTGTAGTGGTAGGTCCTGAGATATAAGTTCTGTACCCCCTCAGACTTTCCTCCCGGAGTTTTAGGTCCTACCTCTAGAGCGCGTTTCTGCCCCTGTCCACCCGGACACAACTGGCCCCCTCATGGCAGGGGGCCTTTCTTTATGTAGGTATTGACACAATATAGTTGCTCGTGTTATAATAGAGCATACACAACGAATCAATGGGGACCAAAATGTCAGACCGCGAAGACGCAATTGCTAGAGTGAAAGCCCTCAGAGCTAAAGCCTCTGATGCCGCAGCGACCGAATCAGAAGCAGCAGCCGCTGCAATGATGGCCGCTAAGTTGTTGTCTAAACACGACATTGACGAAAGCGAATTGGTAGATGTCAAAAATACCGGAGCAACTGAGGGAGCTGCCAACAACACCAAGGTGTTGCCAGAAGTTTTGCACTGGTGCTGGCACGGGATTCAGCAATTGACAGAGACAAAATGTTACATATGGAAAAAGTCCCAGATGCGCTTTATTGGGACCCCATATGACGTTGAAATGGCCTTATATCTTTCGGAGATGTTAGTGGGAGCTTCTAAGCGTATGTGGATTGAGTACGCAACAGACAAACACTTGTCCTTCTCAAAAATGATGGCCATGCGTAATGGGTTTATGCACGGCTTCGGGGAGAGAATTAACCAGCGTCTGTTGGAGCTAGCAAAAGAACGCCAAAACGAGCGCGCTGCCAAGGTGTCACATTCTCATGAGTTGGTCGTTGTAAAATCCGACCTCATCAAAGAATGGCAAAAGCAAAATGGGCTAAGGTTGGTAAAGGGACGTGTGCACAATCCGGGCAGAACGGATTTGAACTCCCACATTAGCGGGTTTGCGGCAGGGGACAGAGTGAACCTTAACCGTCCGGTAGAAGATGGCAAAGAACAATTTACACGTATTGCCTGAAAGGAGGCTGTCATGTATATTCTAATTGTTTTGTTCGTGCTGTTTTGGACCATTGTTTACGACCTTTCGGAAAACCGACCGAAGTTCTAGTATTGACCCGTGAATCACGGCATGGTATGGTGGTACATGAGTCGCGGCTACGTGCCGATAACACAGGAGAGCAAAATGACTAAAACTAACGTGATGTCCATTGTAGAGCGGATGGAACAGATCACCAGTTCCCTTCTTGCCGTGGCCCTCGATGGTGAGAGCTGGTTGGGCGAGGTCAAGACCGACAAAGCAGTTAAGCCTGCAGATATTGCAATCGCGCTGTTTTTTCTTAAAGATGCGTACGGCAAGTTGGATGAGATAACTAAGCGTTTGTACCACGTCCACAATTCCCTTGACAAAAATGTATTACCTGAGCGTCTGATCGAGGCCGATCTTGACGCAATCCGCGTTCCCGAAATCGCTCGCTCGTTCTCTCTCCGTGATAACACCACGGCCTCGATGCTGGACAAAGAGAAGGGTTTCGAGTGGCTCCGGTCGATTGGACAGGGCGACCTCATCCAAGAGACAGTGAACGCTGGCACACTGGCTTCTTTCTGTCGTAACATGTTGCTTGAACAGGGCGTTGAGCCACCCGCCGACGTCATCAAGGTGAACACTTATAAATCGGTATCGATCAATAAGTATACGCCTAAGGGGAAGTAACATGAGTGGGTCTATATTGAAAGTAACCTTTGTAGATGGGGAGGTTAAGGAATATAGTGTTTCGGCCAATCCAACGGTTGTTAACCATCTTGCCAAGTCAATGAGTGAGACGGGTTTTCTTAGCACGTGGGACGATAAATCTTCTCTGTGCATACCCGCCGACCAAATACGTGAGTTTACTATGCAATTAAAAGGAGACGACAAATGACGGCAAAAGAAAAGAAAGTGGAGAAGAATACCCCTAAAGCTCCGGGGTTTTTCTGGCTCAAGAATATGGGGAGTAGCGAGGAATACTCTCCTGCTCAGGTGCTCGAAAGCGGCGGTGAGCTGATGGTTGCCCAGATCGGTCATCCGTCCATTCTTAGCCTCAACCATTACCCTGAGGAACGTTGGGGTATGGAAATTACACCCCCGGCGATGTGACCTTTCTGGTAGGTGGCGTTCGCGCCACTGTCCAGAGCGATCATGCTCTAAATGGAGAGATTACAATGGCGAAAACAGACGTAGCAGTAGCGTCGAAACCTGAGGGAGATCAACTCCCTGACTACCTCAAGGGTAAGAGCTACACGAACACCGACAATTTTGACAGCTCAGATGTTGTCATACCTCGAATTAAGCTTCTGCAGGGGATCAGCCCCGAGATTCAGACTTTCGATAGCGCGAAAATCGGGGAGTTTTGGCACACCGGCCTCGATGAGGCGCTTGGTTCCTCGATCAAATTCGTGATCGCAGACCGTCGCAAAAAATACTTGCTGTCGGCCCCTATCGAAGACGGCCAAGGTGTTCTTGCCCGCGCTGACGACGCCAAAACATGGGATCGTCTCGGTAAGTGGACGGTCAAAATCAAGGGCGTCAAGAATCCTCAAACGTGGGAAATTGCGTCTCTCGATTTAGCTGAGAGTGGCCTTGCCAATTGGGGTACTTCGGTCATGGACGACAGCGATTCGCCGCCTGCGGCCACTCTGTTCTATGACTATTTGGTGTTTTTGCCGGATCATCTAGACCTTGGACCAGCCGTCATTTCTTTGGCTCGCAGTTCGGTCCGCAAAGCCAAGAAGGGTCTGAACGACAAGATCAGCATCCACCAGACCAACGGTCGCCCGATGCAGGCGGTGCTTTTCGAGGCGACGTCTGTTGATGACCAGAGCGACGGCCAGCAATTTAAAAACTGGCAGTTTAAACCCGCTGGATTTGTGATGGACGAGTCATTGTTCAATCTCGCAATGACGCACAAGGGGTCGCTGGCCAACATCAAGATTGCTGACGAGGCCGACACCAATGACGGTTCTTCCTCCGGCAGAACCGAGGACTCCGGCGAAGGCAAGTTCTAATCGTCGGATAGGTTCCACGGCCTTTTGTAAGGGGAGGGTCGTGGAACCGCAACACAGGAGGACAGAATGGACGATCACGCTGAATATGTAGGGGATATACGCGAGTTGAAAGGCAAGAGGGCCTTAGTACGACCTGATGCTACGTATGACCTCAATATAAGCGAAAGAACACTTCTTGCGCAATTTGACGACCCCAATCTAGTGCACCCACACACTAGAGTTGCACTAGGTTTCAATTGGCATGTTTTTTTCTGTTAAAGATTTTAAATTATTGGTAGTGGTTCATGTGTGACCAAAGGGACATTGATAAGTTCATGTCTTATGTGGACATTTTGCCAAATGGGTGCTGGTTTTGGACAGGGGGTAGGTCACGGGGTAAGGGTAACAAGAAGTGGTATGGCAGTTTTTGGTACAATGGCAAAACAATCAGAGCGCATAGGTTCTCCCATGATGAAATTGGTAAGAAAACTTGTCCTCCGGGACATCATCGTGATCATAAATGTTGTTTTTCTTTATGTGTCAATCCAGATCATATTGAAGCAGTGACCCACGCAGAAAACCAACAAAGAAAAATAGACAGGATTAAGAATGGATATCGCTGAAAATGCCGAAAAAGCACTGAGAATGGTGCGAGAGGCAAAAGACATCAGTTACGACACAGAGACGTCCGGGCTTGATTGGAAGGTGAATGCGCCTATTGGCTTCGTGATCGGAGCGCCAGAAGGCGAAGTAATAAAACCAGAAGACGTAGTATACGTGCCAATCCGACATGGCGGCGGGGGAAACATCATGGGGGGTCGGCCCCTCCAGTCACCCACCGACGCATATGCGCCGCACCCGTGGGAAACGGAGCTAGCTAAGGCATTTGACGAGCGGAATCGGGTCCGCCCCAACGCAGGGCGCGTGATCGGCCACCACATTAAATTCGATTGTCATATGTCGGCCAATGTTGGGGTGTACTTGGGGCGCAGAATGGCCTGTACACAGGACCACGAGGCGATGCTCAACGAGTATGCTAGGTCGTTTAGTCTGGAGAGCAGCGCAGAACGTCACGGGGTAACGGCCAAAAAAGGGGATGATCTTTACAAGCAGATGTCGCTAGCTTTCGGGGGACCTGCCGAACGTTCTGTCATGCAGCATTTCTGGCGCACTGCTGGCAATGATCCGTTAGTAGTGGACTATGCCACAGGCGACGGTGTTTCAACGTACGAATTGTACAAAGACCAAATGAGGCAAATACAAGAAGAAGAACTTACCACTATATCTGAGCTTGAAAGCGACCTGATATGGACAATTTTCCGGATGGAGCGGAAAGGGATAGCCGTAGACCCTAACAGAATTGACCAGTTGCGCTTGGCAACAGAAGCCGAAATCGAAAAATTGCTTGGGTCTTTCTTCCCCGGATTCAACACCCGCTCTCCGGTTATGGTACGAAAAGTAATGGAGGACGCAGGTCTTAAAGACTGGCCGACCACTGAGAAAGGGAATCCTTCTTTTACAGAAAAATGGCTCAAAAAGAGTGATATTGGTAAGAAAATTATACAGATACGCCAACACTCCAACTTGATTGCGTCATTTGTGAACCCCTTGTCTGAACGTCACATGTTTAAGGGGCGAGTACATGCCACGTTGAACCAGTTGAAATCAGACGACAAGGGAACGATTTCAGGTCGCTTTTCTTGTAATGACCCCAATTTACAGCAAGTACCTAAGAGAATTAAAGCTGTGGCTAAGCCATTCCGCCGCCTTTTTGTGGCAGACCCCGGCTACATATTTTGGGAGCGTGATTTTAGCCAGTGTGAACCTAGGCTTTTTGCCCACTACTCTCAAGATGCGAACCTCGTCAATGGATACAATGCTGAGCCTTTTGTAGATGCTCACTCAATTGTTGCCGAATTGCTAGGGGTCGAGAGGGACCCGACAGCCAAGCGGATGAACATGGGCATTTTTACGGGCATGCAAACGAAATCTTTCGCAGATCACATGGGTTGGCCACTACCTGAGGCCACTGCGAAATGGAACGCATGGTTCAACATTTTCCCCGGTGTTAAAAAATTCCAAGACAATGCCAAGGCGCGACTCCTGAATAGGGGTTATGTATTTACACTTCTTGGTCGCAGATGCAGGCTTGAGGAACGTAGGTTCGCCTACCGGGGAACATCTAAGATCATTCAAGGCTCAAATGCTGACATAGTTAAGCACAAACTGTTAGAGGCTGATCGGGCATGTGAAGAAAATGGAGATATCGTTCAGGTCCTTATGACTGTTCACGATAGCTACAACGGTCAATTTCAAGACACTCCAGAGGCGCGCAAGTTATTTAACGAGATTGTGGCCCAAATGGAGCGGGTTCAAATTGAGCCGTTCAATTTATCAGTGCCTTTTGTTCTGGAAGGAACCGAAGGTGGCGACTGGTGCGAAGCTACTTTCGGAAAGGATTCGTGACATGGGAGTTGCTACTTTTGAAGGCAGTATCCTCAGAAATACGGACAAAGCAGTGGAATTTCAGTCTGTGTATTGGGAGGGCGGAGTCTGGTTCCCTACGTCTCAGGTTCAAATTGAAGAAGATGGTGATATGACCGTGATCATTAAGGTGAATGATTGGCTAGTGAAAAAGCGCAATATACTTGAGTTCACCCACTACGCTCAGAAAGAAATTGAGGAGATTGCGAAGACATGACCCAGTACCCCTCAGAGATACAAAACGTCATAGACACCCTAGTACATAGACGTAAATGGCAAGTAACTTTATGCGGTTCAAGACATACTTGTAACCCTGTCCCTGAGGGAAGCGATTGGGATTTTCTTGTGTACATACCCCATACAATTAGCTCTGAGGATATGTCTTATATGACTGAATTAGGGTTTTACTGGGAGGGTTCCGAACACTACAAGGATGCTGCACAGAATTTCATGAGTTGGCGTTCTGATTTAAATGTGAATTTAATACTGACTACTAGCCTAGAATTTAAACAAAAGCACCTTTTAGCGACGGCAATATGTAAAGAACTGAATCTGATGGATAAAAATCACAGGATTGTGTTGTTTCAGGGTATACTCTATGGCAACTTTCCAACATCAGAGGATATACCGTTTTGACCCTTCGCCAGACAGAACTAAAATTTCAAAACCACATAATCGACAGCTATGAGAAATGTGGGGGTAGGGCTAGAAAGTGGGCTTCAGAATGGCAAAAAGGTATGCCTGATCTAATTTGTTCTCTGCCGGGGGTTGGGGGGCATTTACTGGAGGTTAAACACCGCCCAGAATTTGGCCCAATGAAACGTATAATCAAAAATCCGTTGGAACCTAAACAAAGAGATGAGGCCAAAAAATACATAGAAGCTGGATGCGCTGTGTTCGTAGCTATCATAGCGTGCGAAACTTTGGCGCTAAAGTCCCGTCTGTTGTTATTTGACCCACTGGCTGACTTGATGTACTACAACGAAGAAGAATCAGTGCCTTACGAACCGGGTAAAGGATACTACGTCCGAGGTCTGATAGAAGAAGCAATAATAGGAGCAAGAAATGGCTGATCTAGAGAAAGTGTTGGAAGAACGTGGTGGGAATTATGGCCCATTCAGTGGCCATGCCGATTGTTCTCAAGCGTTAAAGAAAGAAATAAGATACAGACTTGCACTTAATGACAATTTCAGGAGTTTGTCAGGTATAGAACAACACACGATCCTTGAAGGGCTAGAAATGATCGCTCACAAGATTGGGAGAATTTGTAATGGAGACCCCACGTTTGAAGACAGTTGGGTTGACATCGAAGGGTACGCAAGAATCACAAATAAAGTTCTGAAAGGGGAACTATGATGGAACTAAAGAAAATAAACACGGCCCTTACCAACGCAGGGTTTGGGGGCGCACCGGGGGCCTATGTTCTTGTGGATGGACAGTTTGGGTCGACAGGCAAAGGGTTGGCTGCGTCCCTTCTTGCTAGCCTCTTCCACAACAAGTTTGACGTTGTGTCCACCAATGCTGGCCCCAACTCCGGTCATACGTCGTATCATGGCGACGAAAAAATCGTCTTGAGACAACTGCCCACTTTTTCAGTGATTGCCAGTAAATATGGGCGTAGTGTACATACGCAGATCAATGCCGGGGCTATCATTGACATTAAAGTCCTTGAAGCTGAGCAAGAACAGTATTCTTCGAGGGGATTTGATTTGTGGGTCCACCCGCTTGCAGCAGTAGCTGACGATACGGCCAAGGGGGACGAGGCCGAAATGGTTAATAGGATTGGGTCCACTGGGAAAGGGACTGGAGCGGCACTTGCTAACAAAATCATGCGCGCGGAAAAAGCCACAATAGGGCAACGGGCTGGTTACGACCTCTTGATCGGTAAGGTTAACATTTTGCCATCTGACAAGGTGTTCATCGAAGTGTCGCAGGGGTTTAGCCTTGGCCTGAACCAGAGGTTTTATCCTTACTGTACTTCTCGTGAGTGTACGGTGGGGGCTGCAATGTCGGATGCAGGCATTCACCCAGAATTTTTCCGTCAAGCCATGATGGTTGTCCGCACTTTCCCGATCCGGGTTGCTGGTAACTCAGGCCCATGTTACGAAGATCAGGGGGAAATAACATGGGGTGACCTTGGCCAAGAGCCAGAATATACCACCGTCACCAACAAAGTGCGGCGGGTATTCACATGGTCGCGTCAGCAATATAAGGAAGCACTAATTGCTAACAGACCGGACTATATCTTCTTGAATTTTTGTAACTACTTACGGCCTGATGAACTAGAAGGATTTGTGTTGAACAATATCATTAGGGACTATTGGTCCGTGATGAATCGAGCGCCAAAAGCCGTACTGCTTGGTTTTGGCCCTAAAATCGAAGACGTCAAACTGTATGAGGCAGGGTCATGGTGAACGTAGCAAATGACCTTAGGGTCCCTCTCCCCGAAGAATTGGAACCCTTCCGCGCTGATCTGGAGTATTTTTTCTCCACAATGGTACGAAAATTACATGTGAACAGGCATAAGGGGACTTCGAAAATCCTCGACGTCGATTCGCTTGTGAAAGCGATTAGGTCAGAAACGGACGAGCTTGAAAAAGCCATTCGTGAAGAGGGGCAGTTTGATGCCCCTCTGGAGGCTTGTGACGTCGCCAACTTTGCATTCCTTACGTCCATGGCCATTTGGCATATGACCCGCAAGGATTTTGATGAGCAAAGAAAAAAGCAGAAATCAGTGTTTGCGTCGGAAAGAACAATGTCAGCAGAAGATGCCTTTAGACGTCAAATGGGTGGGGTAAAAGACGGAGGGTCGTTTCCAACATGACGATTAGAGATATGGTGGCGAGACATTCTGATTTTGATGATACGAAAGACTTCGCCCCTACTCCACCTTTTGCCACACGGGCGCTATACCACTATGTAGCGCCCGACTTAGCCGCCGCTGCCCCGCTACTGACCGCGTGGGACCCGGCTGCGGGGCATGGGCATATGTGCCGGGTGATGGCAGAGTATGACCACCTGAGCGTCCGGGGGACCGACATAGTACCATCAGAAGAACATGGGGTAGAGGGCCTAGACTTCCTGAAATCTACGGACAAAGCTGATGTTATTATTACTAACCCTCCTTACACTCTGCTAAATGAATTCATTGTTCAAGGCTTGGAACGGGCTAATTCGGCTTTCGCAGTGTTGGTAAGGGTCCAAGCTTTGGAGGGGCAAAGCAGATACAGGAATTTCTACAGCGTGTGTCCCCCCTCAAAGATAGCATATTTTTCGGACCGTATCCCCTTTAAAATGGGTAAAGTGGTACGAAAAGCGCCTAAGATGTTCTTCCATGTCTGGCTGTATTGGGAGATACCACAGGTGCGCTATCGTAAAGAAGCCCCACAATGGGTTCCGTCCATGTGGATACCACCTAACGTACAAACGCTACTAGAAAAAGGGGAAGACTATGGGAACTGATGTAAATAGAATGCTGCGTTGGTCCCGCAGGCTTTCTTTCGTACCTAGATGGGTGGTAGTACCCACATTGCATAAACAAAACGTTGCAGAGCACACGTTTCATGTGGCGCAGCTATGCCGCTGGCTACTGGCCCGCCATGCGTCCGGAGGGGACGGGAAATTCGTACTGGAGGTTTTGGAGGACGCCCTTGACCACGATGAAAAAGAAGCAGCGGAGGGTGACATTCCGTCTCCACGTAAGACTAGACCGGAGCCATTTAGCCAGAAAGAAGTAATACTAAAATGTGCTGATCTATTGGAGGCACTCGCTTTCTTGCAGGAAGAAAGAAACTTTGGGGGACTTCATTGGGTAGAGCCTATCTGGGAAGATGTGTATTCTAAGTTCCATGAAGCGTGGTTATTATTTGACTACATAGATACGAAAAAACCTCTAACTTCTGACATTGTTAGATTTATGCTGTGGGAAGTTAATGGGACAAATAATAAACATCATCCGGGGCTTGAATAATGGAAGATTTCCCATCAGTCCCATGGCTGATTGACTGTGAGCCGCGTGAGGTTCAAATCGAGGCTATAGCCCGGTCCTATTACGGGTATAAAACCCGTGATTCCCTGAAAGAAGAAAAAACACCAGTACGGTTCCGGGAGAACAAACCCGCAAAAGGGTGGAGCCACTATCTTGAAATGCGCCTAGGGAAAACCCCCACCCTCCTTAATGAGTACTCCCTGTTCGAGAGGGACTATGGGATTAAGAGGTTTATAGTGTTTAGCCCTAACTCATATAAAGAAGATTGGGCCAGAGAAGTGCCTAAGTTTGGGCTTACTGTCCCTTTCATGGCATATGAAACGTCTAGGTATAAAGAGGCAGTAAAATTTGCAAAAGAAAGCAAGGGGGTGTTCGGGATCGCTATCAATTACGAGGCACTACAGTATTCTCAAACACAAGAGTTTCTGAATGATTGGGTAGACAGCCTTACTTATGTTGGGGCCGACGAATCCATCAAAATAAAAAATCCTCAATCCATTACCACGAAAATGGCGCTGGCGCTTACTAAAGAGGCGGGAGTGACACGTAATCTTTCTGGCCTGCCCATGACGCAGGGGCCACAAGATTTATATACCCAATTCCGCTTCGTGTCTGAACAGAGCGGAGTTAATTTTTATTCTTTCAGGAATCGATTCTGTAAAATGGGGGGATTTAAAGCCAAAAAGGTAGTTGGGGCCAAGAATGAGGAAGAGCTTAAAAAGCTTATACAAAAAAGCAGTTTTGTTGCTAAACGTAAAGATTGGGGCAAACCAACTAACCCGGAGTTTTACCAAGTAAATTTAGAGCTAACACCCAAGCAAAAGAAACACTACCAAGATATCGACAGAGACTTCATTACCATGCTTGATAGCGGCATAGAGGTCACTGTCGATCAGGTGATTTCTAAGATCATGAAACTACAACAAATTTCCTCAGGGTTCTTATATCTTGAAAACGGTGGAGTGGAGGAATTAGAAGACCCCATCAAGACGCCAAAAATGAAAAAATTAATGGAGATGTTGGAAGACGAAATCCCCGGCAAGGTGATTGTGCCGTATCATTATAGCAAATCAGGCGATGCCCTGATGGAGACTCTGAAAGAATATAACCCTGCTGTTATTCGGTCGTCTCAGTGGATGAAGAAAAATGAAAGAGAAGTTGGGAGCGAAAAAATCAAATTCAACAAGGATTCGTCTTGTCGAGTTTGCCTACTGAACATTTCGGCTGGTAAATACGGCCACGATCTGTCTGGCGTCGAAGGCGACCGATGCACCACTATGCTCTTTTATGAACGAACCTACTCCCTAGACGACCGTACTCAAATTGAAATGAGAAACACCGCAGCGTTTCAAGACTGGACCAATGTGTATATGGATTTTGTAGCCAGCAAAGTAGAATCAGACGCCGTAAAGGCTCTAGAGAAAAAAGAAAACGTGGTATCAGCGATATTAGGTTCTTACAACCCAGATAAAGTGCGTTTGTTGCACACGTAAATTTATACATTGACTGATGACAGAGGGTATGACATAATGGCACTATCAACGGAGGCACAGATGGCAAAAATACGTGATGAAATGGATGAATGGTCAGCGAGAATTTTATTGTCTCTGGCATCTGGTGTCAAGCCAGAAATAATGGCGCGATCATACGCTCATGTAAGAACCGTACAAGACGGAGACAGGTACAAGTGGATGGAGGATTATCTTGACCCAATTAATTACGAGCTTCACGAACATCGCCTAAGCGCCACAAAGCATAATTTGCTAACCAACACTAAGACTGTGACGCTTAAAAAACCATTCACAGGCATCAGTGCTTCCGAAGCGAATGAACACATGAAATCATTCCCTCCGGTGCCGTTTTACCCAGACAAATGTGACTGCGAATTGTGTAGGGACCATTGACATGGAACGCAGAAAATTTTTAGCCGGGGCGTTGAGCCTCTTGGCCACCCCGGCTTTGGTACGAGCTTCTAGCTTAGAATATGTGCCACGGGGGCTTATATTAACGCCACCAACAGATTTTATTCATTTTGATACTTTTCAAGTAATAATCACTAGACAAACATTAGTGGATAACATGCACACTAAATTCCATAGGGACGTAGAGTGGAAATTGGTAAGCCACGATCCTTACAGAGAAACTCTTATTTTTGAAAAGTCAACGAATAACCTCTGCGTACCTTCTAAGCCCTAGTATTATTGCTCTGAGTCCATCAGCTTCTTTTGCCACGTCTCTATATCTGCTTGCGCAATCGGCAAGAAGGGTCCGGGCAACGGACCCATCAATTGCGGAGGCGGTGACGGAATTTGCACGGTGATTTGCGGCGTTGACGGTTTCTCGCAAGCGATCAACAGCATCGTTAGCAGCAGCAAGGCGATCTTCCAGTTTGACCTGTTCATTGTATGCGTCCTCTGCGGCTCGCTGTACGCCCCCTATAAGGGCCTTCTGTTTGAGCGCGGCCTCTGCCTGCGCCTTGGCCAACTCCGCCGTGTGGCGCGCTTCTGCGAAGGCGTAGCCGGTGCGATAGAACCTTTGCGCGGTGATGGCGTTCGATCCGATCAGTAGGGCGACCAGCGCGAGGATCAGGTAGGGCTTGGGGATGAGGCCCATCATTCTGGTTTGTCCGCAATTGCCGCAAGCACCGCGGCCCATTCATCATTCGTGAACGAGACTGCGACCGTCTTTCCTTCGGACACTTGGTCACAACGCTTCGGGTGATCCTGCATCGGGCCTTTCTCAGGGGCCATGTTGCAGTAGTTGTTGCAATGCTCATCGCCCGGTGTGCAACGGCCTAATTGCCCCTTCTCGTGGGCGTAGGCGCAGATGTACCCGGCGTTTTCGTGCTTCGTGGGGTCCCCCCGAACGATCAACGTGACGGTGTCGCCATCGCGGGAAACATTCACGTATCCGGGGTACGAGGGGTCACGCTTTGTGTAGGCACCGACCAGTTCTTTAGTCATTTCAGATTCCTCTTGCTCAGGGGGCTAGTTCGAAATGCGGCGCATCAATGAAGTCGACGCCCGCATGTTGTTTTTTATAACGTTCCACGGCCTCTTTAATTCCTTCCAGAGTGTCCGGGTATTGATCCATACGCTCATACCAATTCCCGCCCCACATTATGGGAATGTTTAGCGCTCTAGACGCTTTCGACATGGCGACAGCAATAGGATAGTGTGCTTCCCATGTATCATCATAAAAGAAAGACCCATTGCCCCAAGGTACCAAGTCTACGGCTTTCCCGAAACCATCAGACTTGACTTGGTGGTTTGAAGGTTTTTTGTACCCGTCCTTTTGGGTGCTGCCCTGTTTAAACAGTTTATTTTGTTCTTCTGCTGATCTGGCTCCCCCATTTTTCAATAAGCAGAAGTCTTGCTCAGTTATTGTGATGGCGTGTTTTACTACTTCCACAAGTTTAGGATCTACTCGGTCTTCAAGAACCGCTAAACTATTCTTCCCCAAAGTGTACATCAGTATGGCCCTTTCAGATTGAAAAGCATGAACCCAAAACACGTACTATCAGCACTTCCTAAAACATACGCCACAGCCATCAGCAACAAGATGAGTAAAGGACGTAGCTCACGCTTAAGCGAGTGTTTAAGTTCTGCCATCGTCATCGTTGCCTCCTTTCAGATCGCGGCGGCGACGTTCGAAAATGTCGAGAACAAGACCAGACAAACTAATACCACCAATTCCAACTAAGAAAGATGAAAGCCCCGCCATGTCCCCACCGGGGACTATTTTACCAACCGTACTCTCGATAATCGGAAGAGCGATAGGGCCAAGATAAACGGCGCAGATAGCCCCTACCAGCAAAGTGCCAGCACCCTCGCGCCATGAAGGTTTAAGGGTGAGCCAACGAACAATACCCCCTAATGCACCTGCTAGAGCGGCTTTACCCGGTTCGGAGCCGATCCATGAAAATATGTCGTTCCTGTCCGCCATTTCTGCCCTCGTTGAGTATGATCCCCGGTTCAGCCGGGGACCCGTGACATGTTGTTATTGGAACGGCTTTTTGACGTTAGTGGAGTCGTAAGTGCCGATGAATTTAGGCGCTTGGTTCCGATGGACTTGGTTCCCAGTGCCAGCAACTTTGAAGCGACCACAATCCGCGACAACCTTGTCTACGTTGCCAAAGTAGTTGTCTTCAATAATGCAGTTTTTACCGCTATTGATAGTAACGCCTGTGTACGACGTTGTTTCAACGTGGTTGCGCCGCATGATGATGCCATCCATCAGGCCATTATACATGCCGAAACCCTGCAGTTTTTCACGTAGTGGGTTGTTTCGGCGAACAGTCCATTCGATGCCGACATTATCCTCGTACAAGTTGCCCACCATCGCCTGATAAGTGCCATTGGGGAGCTTTTTGAAGGATTGAAACAGGTCACAGTGATTGGAGTTTACAGTGTGGGAATCTGTTCCTCGGTTCTTGACGACAACACAGTTGTTCCCATTAATACGATAGGCGTCACCAGTGAATCCAAAAACTGTATTCCCTGCCACATAGGCTTCATCCGCCAGAGTCGAAAATCCGAAATTGACCCCGGTCATTTTACAGCCTTGGGCTAAGTTCTGTTTACCCAAAAACTGAATGCCAGACCAAGCCCATGCGGTCCAATCCGCTTTGGTCCAATTTGTGAAATCATCAGCATCATCACGAGCTTTGATACCGAGGTCTTTGAAAATTATATGAGCAGAAGCTGCATCAGTCTTTACAAGATACTTCTGAACGGAGGCCATCTTCGCCCCAATCGAGGGGACTACAGAAAACCCTGAAAGACAAAAACCAAAAGATTTCAAGACAGACACATCACTAAAATTAGCTGGGTCTGACGGGTCTTCTGGAATGATGGTTGCTCCAGCAGCGGAAATCCCATTGAAAACAAGAGAACCGAGATTACCCTTGCGTACATAGACGATAGCCCCCGGCTTAGTCATGTTCAGAATATCTGAAACAGATTTAGCAACTGCACCGCCAACGACTGGAGGCGCAGTAACCGGGGGAACCGTCACCACAGGCGGTTCTTCTGCCGGGGGAACCGTCACCACAGGCGGTTCTTCTGCCGGGGGAACCGTGCTGCCTTTAATTTCAGACAGTATTGCTTCTGCGTGAGAAGCGATTTTATCTATGTCGATCATTTGTTTTCCTTCATGTTACAGTTCTGCAGTTAGCACCAATCGAAAGTTAGCGGGTGTCAAAACCGTCGCAGTACCGCCAGCCCCCATACTTGAAATACCAGTATTTAAAACACGATACACAATGTTTGTAGCATCAGCCCTCAATTGTAAGAAAGCTGTATTGACACGCAGCCTATCTCCTACGCTAATACCCCCTTGAGCAGTTAAACACACCAAGTACCCACCAAGATTTCTCGGTACTGCACCAAGTCCATGAGCAATTGACCCAGAAGAATCATTAGTGTATGCCGTTTGTGCGCTTTCAAACCGTGCAAAATTTTGCACATCTGTCCAGCTTGACCATACGTTGGCGAGAACCCCACGTACAGCGGCTTTCCCTGTGCGAGACATTACTAACTGTGTACCGTTGCTATTGTCTTGGTTGTAACTGAGGAGCATATCACCAACACTTGCCCATGTCGGAATGTTAGTACTTCCTACATCGATAAGATAGAAGTCTGCGCCGGGGGTGCTAGACCCACTAACAGCGGTGTTGGCATTTCCCAGCAACTTGAAGTCTCTGCGGACAACTTCGTTGTAATTGGGGAGTTTGCTCCACGTCGACCAGACACCAGCAATGTACATGCGTTGCCATCTGTTGTTTCCGGGGTACGCGTGTACGACGCAAACGCCATTAGTGGCATCAGCAGAATAATACACCCCTACTCCAGCTCTACCTACCCCACCTGTCTGACCTTCGTATCCCGAAGGAAGAAGGGACGTGGCGACGTCCCCAGACAAATAAGTATTTCTGTACAGCGAAGCTTGGTCCCAATCCGTAACAGCTTTTGCAAAAGACCCCACAACATTCATGTATGTCACACCTGTGCCATCACAATAAATACTGTAATTTACGCCTTGTGCTAAAGTTACGCTGGAACCACCCCCACCTGAGGAAATTACTAAGTTGAAGGCCCCAGTGGTGTTGTTTTTTATGAACCACTGGCCCTGCACCAAATTAGGGAGTTGATAATTTACGTTGTTGCTCAATACCCCTGAAAAAGATAGGCACATGTTTTTGTACTGAGCTTGAGTGAGGACAGTTGGGCCAGTCCCTACAGCTGTAACGTTTATAAGCGTCAGCCCACCTAAAGCGGCATCAATGATATCAAAATTTGCGTTATTAGGTGTGTCCCAATTCGGATTATTGTGAGGCTGTTGTTCCAGACCCTTGTTTTGTGTAGTTACTACCATTTTTACCTCACGAATATTTGTTGGCTATGTCAAGAGCCTTGACTATGTGTTCGTCAGGCGTCTTAAGGAGCGACTCTGTGGCTTTGGAGATGTTTGATTTTGCTGCATGTGCTGCGCGCACTAATGCTTCTGCCGCTGCTTCGTGATCAACTGCACCACCCCTAGCTCTGCCTTCTCTATTCTCTTTGTCCTGTTCTTCGCCTAAAACAGCGGCACCATAGGTGAGAGGCTGTGAAGTAGCGGCATCTACCAACGTGCCAGCTGGATTTCCGAAATTGCGGCGGAAAGCTCCAGCTAAGTATTGACTATTACCAGCTACGCGGGGAGACGTGTTGATGGCGGCGGCAGCTAAAGCAGGCAAGGCACCGGGATGCGCAAAATAAGCTCCTGCGCCAATCAGACCAGTTTCCATAACTCCACGAAGCATGGGTGGAGTAATAGGGTTAGCCGCTACGCCAGCTAACATATTTGGTATGTACCTGCCAGCATTGGTTTTAGACAAATCAGCAAGAAGATCGCGACCTTTACCTGTTTTTACCGCGCGCAACATCTTAGCTAACTTAGTGGTGTCAGCCATTTTATTATTGCTAGCGCCGAGGGTAGACCGGAAATCCCTAAGAGTAGCCGACCAATTCTGGAAATCACTCATAGTTTTTTCATACTCAGGAGCTATTGACACAACCATCTTTTTAACATGGTCCGCAACAGAATTAATTTTACCCTTAAGTGAAAAATTACTAGTGTGTTCAGCCAAGTCCTGTAGGGAACGTTTCAGATTGTCTAGGTCCACAAAAGTACGGGATGAGGGGTGTGAGCTGGTTACTGTGTCCAAAATTTGGTCATAGGCGTTTTGAGCTATGTCCTTACCTTGCACAAAACGGGTGGTGTTCCCTGATTGGTTCACGTAATCCATAAGCTCTTTGAGAGGACCCACAGGCGCACCAGACACCGGGTCCATCAGAGTGTCCATAGGAAGCTGTTGAGTAGATTTTTTGTAATTGTTAATGTCAGCCAAATAGTTTTGAACCGCAGCATTTTTAAGCTCAGCAACTGCTTGATCAGCACTGTCTACTATTTGACCAAAGTCCCCCTTGCCTTTTATGAATTGATTGAAAACTTCACGACCCATCTTGTCAGTGCTAAGTCCTATATCCCGAGCAGTACGCAACAAATAACTCGGAACCCCTGTGGCCGCGCCTTGAACAATAGGGGACGCTGCGCCAAGAGCAGCTACAGGGGCTTTGACAACAGACTTTGCCGCATTAAGCGAAAGTTGAACGGGATCGACTAGACCAACAGCTTTAGACGCTACCCGTGCTGCAGTTTCCCCCGCACCTGCTGCTTTAAGACCGCCACCTACTACGGGAGCCAAGGAAGCAACGTCCATACCAATTGTAGCAGGGTCTGTGGCGAGGGTTTTCTTAAAACCCTCTTTACTGCCATAAGTGTCCTTGTAGTGACCAAGAACGCTGTCAAGAGCTGCGATAGACTGTTCCTTGTCTTCCCATTTTTTCGGTTCACCACCGAATTGTCGAACGAGGAAATCCCCAGTTTTCCCGGCTGCTCCTTTACCTAAAGTAAGGAGAGCATTCCCTGTTTCTTTAGGGTGAGTAACTGCTGACCATATGTTTTTCACTTGGCCAACGGTGCTAGGGACAATGTTTTTAACAGCCCTTGACCCTACTTCGGACCAAGGCATTGCGCCGTAATCTGGTTCAGGCTCAGGCGGAGCAGCGGGTGTTGTTTCGGTTTTAGGCTGTTGAATTGTAGCAGAATAATTAGGGTCCAAAGTGGTCCCAGTGAAAAAATTCTCTGCTGGTGGGGCCATAGATTTCCCGACTTCTGGAGAAGTTGGTTCTGTTACAGGGTTATGTGTCTGCGACAGCGTTGGGTCTAAAGTTGTGCCAGCGAACAGGTTGGTTTCAGCCATTAGTTCGACCCTCCGTAGAAATAACGGACTAGATCAGGGCTATAGCCCATTGCCTTTAAGGCTTCTCGTGCTTGCTCGATAGGAGCCTTCCCACTTGCGATGATAGGGAAAGCATTCTTGCCGGGTAACGGTTCTCCTTTGGGACTTAGGCCCAACATGAGGTATTGCAGTTCCGTACGTTCCCGGATATATTTTTCTTGCGGGTTTTCTTGAGCAAATGCCTGATCGAACCCAGTGAAAGAAGAAGTAGGGTTAGCTCCACGATAGTGACTTGCGTACGCACCACGGTCAATGAGACGTTGTTGATCCGCGAGAATTTGGGCAGTCAACGTGGCAGAAGCAAGGGGCGTCATCGTCAGGTTCGGAGTGGCATTCGCAAACTGGCTAAGAGCGTTAACACTGTCCTGCCCGAAACCTTGCGACGTCATGGCCGCTTGCATAGTTTGAATTTTCTGCGCGATCTGGCCAGCGGTCGCTACATCGCCAAAATACGAATCCCCCGGACCTGCAAGGCCAAGAGAACGCGCTATAGTGTTGAAGATGCTGTCAGCCGAAGAAAACGCACTAAAACCGGAACCCGCAGCGCCAACACCAGTTGCAGTAGCCCCGATTGAAGTTGCTAGTTCTTTCGTATAGGGTTCTTGTCGACGAGCAACGTCTGCTTGTCCGGTGATATCAGTGTACACCTTTTGCGCGTTCGCAGCAGAAGCAGTGGTATCTTCGCCATGTGCGCCAATGGAATCCGCCATGGCCGCTGCAGTTCCTACGTCACTAAATACCACACCTTCTAGGGGCGTGACTGGGGCCGGGGCTGGGGTGGCTATAGTAGCACCGCCCGTGACGGGTGCCGCGTCCGTGCCGGGAGTCGGACCTGAATCGGCCACTGGCACGGGCGGAGGGACTCCGCCGTCCGTGGTGCCACCCGTGGGCGGTGTGCCTGCTACATAAGCCGACGAGTTGATCAGCTGAGGCTTTTGGCCCTCAGGCAAGGATTGGTAGCGCGAAAGAGGCATGATAACGACAGATTTGGTAGTCGGGTCCAAGACGTAGACTGCAGGGCCGATACCCGGAATGGTGGTGGTCGCTTTCTGCAGGTTGTCCGTGAGGATGCCTTGGGTGACAGATTCCGTTTGAGCCGCTTGTTCGCCAACGAGGCCGGTGTGTGCTTGAACATTCGAAAGATTGGCCATGTCTTTTTGACGTTCCATGTAAGCCTTAGCGCCGCCGCCAATTCCTTGCAGAATGGCAGAACCGAGGTAACGGCTGTTGGAAGAAGCCATGTCCCCTAGACCCACAAGGAAAGGCAAGATGGAATTGGCATTGCCGTGTTTCAGACCTTGCCAAAAATCACCCATACCGTGGGGGCCATCCCCACCTGCCAAGCCAGAATCTCCATAACCACTGGTTCCACCCGACCCGTCCATTGTTGATACATGGGTCTGAATGTCGTAGCCTTCCGCCAGCCCGTTATTGCGGTTGTTCCACGATTTGGCGTACTTTCCGTACTTGGCAGGGTTTTTCTCAATAAGACCATTCAGGAATCGGGTACGGAGAACCATAAATTTCTGAGGGTCACCGCCAGATTGTTCCAGAAGAGCACGAGCACGACCAACACCTGCCATCACGGCAGTGTCAAAAACCATAGTTGCAAGTTGAGGGTCTTTAGCGTAAAGAGCGTCCCCACCGATCGGGTCCCAGTATTCTGTCTTATAAATACCTTTAGCCTGATCTGGTGTGATTTTCGTTACATCAATGTTCGGGTGAGCGGCTTGGTTAATACCATAATTTGAAGGGGTGCCATTAGAATCGTTGGGATTAAGACCACCTTCTGCGTTCATAGTAAATTGAACAGCAGACTGGAACCCGTTACCAGACACATTTGTTGGTTTCGGGTTCACTACCGGAGGCTCAAGCATAGGCGGTGCCACACCAGCCGATTTAGGCTCCGGGGCCGGAACGGGGGCATCGGGGCGCGCATGGGGCGTGGGGCTGGCAACAGGGGCTAGTCCGGTGGCAACAGCAGGGGAAACAGGTGGCCGTGCCGGGGGTGCTGGCATAGGCTGCGCTGGAGCGCCGGGGGCCGGGGAAACACCCTCAGAGGCCACCCTCGGGGGCGGCAGTTCAGCCACTGTCAGCCCTGTTCCATGGTCTATACGAGAAGGTGGCAACTCCGCCGCCGCAAGTCCAACTCCGCCATCTGTTCTTGGGGGCAGAGGACGCGGGGCATTAAGAGAGTCTGAAAGATATGAAGGGGGAACCCCTGTGTTCTTCTCAAGAACGGGAGGTTCTTCTTCAAGCAGGTCGTTCACCTGAGCAGCAGAAATGATAGGAGCACCCCCGCCTGCAAGGCCAGTACGTGCAACTCCGCCATCTTTCATGAACATCATAGCAAGTTTTGCTAAGCTGCCAAGCGTTGAAGCAGTCTCTCCAATTTGGCCCATAGTGCTTTGGCCCGGATGAACGCTCACTTTCGATTGCAAATCTGCGAGGTCGTGACTCTTGTTGTTGCTTTCAGGGACATAACCTTTGGGGTCCACAACGTTCTTAACGTCATTATCAAGAAGATCGAACCCGGCTACCCCGCCAGAAGACATTCCACTAAAGAACCCATTTTTAGGGTCCCATTCTCCGCCATAGCCGAGAATCCCCTTAGTACCATCTTCGGGTGTATCGCCTTTCTTGCCCACGGCGAGGCCCTTAAGGCTCTCGAAACCGTCAGCAATGTTGGTGCCTGCTCCTGCAACAGACCCTAGTTCCGAAAGAAGTCCTCCTTCGGGTTGGCCCTGTGGTATTTGCGGGAGCATAAGTTGACCAACTGGCAACCTAGCTTCGGGTACGTAACCACCACCGTTCTCAATTCCGTAGAAGCCGCCGCCACCGATGCCACCGCCACTTGCGCGGGATGCTCGGTCATAATCAACAGTTTTATAGCCCCCAGCGACACCAACAGCCTCAGGGCGCTTTTCTTCAACTTCATCCGCCATAAAGCCAACATGGGTTTGGCCATGCGGGTCATTCTTGTACTTGTAGGAATAAATTGGCAATCCATTGTCGGCATCACCAATTTTCCGTACGTCATACTTAAGGCGACGGTCAGAGAAGAACGGAGCGGGCTGAGTTGTAGTGGTAGTGCTGCCCGAAAGAGAGCCAGTCCCCATAGCAATATCAGCCAAGAATTGCGCAACTTGGAACGGGTAAGCTTTCTGCTGTTGGAATTGGTTATATAGGGCAGAAAGACCAGCCTGACTAGTTTGCTGACCGAGGGTTCCAGCATTAAGTTGGGCTTCTGCCCCTGCCAATCCAGCTTGTTGACCTGCCACCCCTATATTAGCCAGTTGACCACCAGCCCCCTGCAAGCGAGCAAGATCAGCCTGCCTAGCAGCAAGATCAAGTTCTTGTTGGCCTTGCGCCGTGGAAAGGGCAGTGTTATATCCTGTATTTAGGGTATTAGCATAAATGTTTGCTGCGGCAAGGTTTTGCTGTTGATTCAAGTTTGCAGCCGCAATTCCTGCACGATCGCCACCAAAAGCACCAGAAGCAATTGCTTGCCCCATTTGGCCAGATTGTTGCTGTTGATTGTTCTGGTTGATAAGCGCTGATTGAGAATTCAAAACAGTGCCAAGATAGGGCGAAAGATACTTATTAATTGCAGAGCCATCGAGATTCGACGGAAGAGCAGAACCAGCGCCAGCCAGCGTCAATGCCTCTCCGCCCATAATCGCAGGCATGTGAGAATTTGCTGTATTATTAATGTTGCTAATGGCCCCCTGCTGTTGATTGTTCAAAGGAGCCACAAAAGAATCAGGATTTGTAGAATAAATCTGAAAAGGCGTTTTAGCTGCTTGAACTGCTTGGGAGTTTACAGCATTATACCTAGCCAATACCTCTGGAGGAATTTTTACCTGTGACGTTGTAGTGCTGGTTTTTCCGCCCATATTAAGTCTCCTTTACCAGTTGAGACTCGTCAACAGGTTCTTCCTTGAGGCCCGTCTTAGCATTGTACAGGAAATACACGCCAGCAGGCTCCCCGAAAATCCTCTCGTAAAACCTTACTTTTGCAGCAGTCCTGTGATTGGAAAGAACGCCAATGGCTAGGGGCATGTTCATTTGTTCAGACACCATCTTAGCAAACTCTGCTAGCTTCCTAGCAGGACCTATAGTGTGAGTTGAGCGACCCCCAGCCGACACCCGATGGCGAGGATCGACGTATATCGCTTTTTCTTCTAGAACTTTGTGCGAGCTGTACCAGACTTCCCCGACTTGAAGGACCACAGCGCCTAAAACCTCTCCGCCCGGTTCCCCTATGACGCCTACAATCCCAGTCCTACGTTCCAGAGCAGGATAAATTACATGTAGCAATTTGCTGATATCAGGTTTAACGAAAGCATTTTCATCAGTAGCCTGTAGAGCAAGCCGCATTATTTCGTCTAAATCGTCAACAGTTCCCACGCGTACTTCTAAGTCTGACATCTTATTAACCTTTTTTGGGACCCGGAAGTTTTTGTAGTGTTTTTATGGTTTTGGCTCGCATTTTCTTAACAAAACTGTCAAGAATTTTATGTCCGTATTCTAAGTTGCCATTGCCAATTCTGAGGACGCTTTTGGGGGACAGCACATACTCTCCGCCAGCAGCAATGATTGGAACCGCATTCTCGCCCTTAGTTTCCCCACCGTGGGCTTTTTTCATGCCGTAAGGCAATTCAGAGGCATTGTACATTGCTTCATTCGCCCCATAAGGGGTTTTTCCAGAAGCGTAAGGGTGTCCTTTTACTTGGCTGTCTTCTTCAAAAATACTGTTCGCTATTTTGAACCCGGCCAAGGTGTTGCCTTCGCCCATGGCCGAAATTATGTCTGCAGGGATCACATAAGACCCAGAATCCACATGCATAGGAAGATGGTCAGTTCTTCCAGCCACAGGAGAATGAATGGCCCCTTTATGTATTTTTGCAGCATTTTTTATTTCTAAATCCTGAGGATTCCCAACTTCGGGGTATGGATCAGGATGATGAGGGTGCTTAGGGTGTTCGGGATGCTTCAATTGCCCACCATGGGCTTTTGCGCTGCGCGCCATTTTAAGAGCAACCGACACCGCATTTGAATTTTTAGCATGCAGTGACATCTTACACCCCGTTTGTAGCTCAGTATACCACACTCTAGACTTGGCGTCAAGTGCCTCCAGAGTATGAAACTACCACTGTCATTCCAGCCCCCGGAACCACTACTAGTCCATTCACGAAAGGTATGTTCCAATTATATACGTCAGCCGACATTTTAATAGTGCCAATTGGATTGGTTAAAGTACTAATCGTGGAACAATCATAAATCGTTCCGATAGTAGTAATGGAAGCGCCCATAACACTTATATTCACTATTCTTCCAGTCCCGGCAGTGACTAAAGTTGCGACAGTAGGAGCAATGATCGCAGACCTCTTGTTACCCATCACAGACAAATATGTCTGTCCAAGTTGGTTGACGGCTGTAACTAGGTTTTTGGCTGTAGTTAAAAAATCAATGGTGTTCATGGGGATTTCCCATCAGATTGTACCTTATATCGGATTCTGCCAAGTCTCCAGAATGATCCTACGTCATTGCTCGAAATTTTCACTGAGACTAAGCGGCCCCTGAACCTAGGTGTTACATAAGTGGAAGCTTGGGTTACAGTGAAAGGACCATGCACTTTTGGGGTTTCTCCGGGGTAGTTAGCGACATAAAATGTGATAGACACGTTGGCAGAATTGGCAGCGCCAAAGTACCCCCATTTCATATCCATCCATACTTGGTCGACAAACATCAACATATCCCCTTCATCTAGGGCAAAATACCCAGTTTGAAAGGATGAATTTATGGGCTGTCCATCGGCATCAGCAGATGTTTCATGCTGATAAATATACCCTAAATCGTCCGAACCAAGAGGAGCACCTAACACACTCTGATCCACCCAAGCAGTACGCGTTAAATCTCCATAGTCCCAACAATCAAGAATAGTATTGTACTTAACATACTTAGTAGGATGCCCATTAGAACCCATAGTGGGGAAGTACCAAGTCACCTCATTGAACCGAGAATTGGCCCCTGCCCTTACTGCTTGGTAATTGCTAGCGTCGATGTTCTGGAACACTACGTCCCATACGGGGCAAAGGAGCGGACGTACTGCACCCCCTTCGTACACGAAAAACTGGCTCTGACTCATCCAGTATACTTTTTCGCTTAGAACGGCTACAGCCTTGTGGTCCACCAGTCCGCACCCTGTGCCTACTTCGTTAAAAGAATACACATAGGGCAGACCAATGTATTGCATAGCCCACAAGTCGACATCGGTCCATATCAAGCCTTGTTGTGGCGCTTGAATACCACCTATAATCTTAGACCCTTTTGGAATACGGTAAGACCCTGCTTGATTAGTAGGGGTCCCAATCCAAGAGGAAAAATTGCTGATGTCGCACCAGCGTACCAAAAGAGGGTCCTGAATGCCTGTGAAAGAAGAGCCGTAAGCCACAATCTGTCTTTGAGGCATAGACACAAAAGCACCAGCATTAACTATGGGGCTGTTGGGGAGCAATTCAGCATACGATGAGCCAGACGAAGGACTCCAGTCAAAAATTGGGCCATCTTGCCTGCATGCAATTAAGTCTTCACCCCAGTTGTCAAGACACCAATCATCAAGGTCTAGGTCCCCATCAGGAGGGAAATACCATCTAGTGATAGTGATAGTTCCTGCCACTGTTTGTGGGCCTGACAACGCTGTTGGCGTTACAAACGAAACAGTGCTAGTAGCCCCTCGTGTAGCGGCAGTAACCACCCACGACCCATTGAAACCAGTAGGGGTTACACCTGTAATTGTGATTGTTGATCCGGGTGGAACATACAAATCGCGGTTAAAAGTAACTGTAGCAGTAGTCCCAACTGCACTTACAGCAGTAGTTGTGGCAGTTCTTCCTATTGCCAGTCCTACGCCTGTTCCGTATCCGCCTGCTCCGTATCCACCAATCCCATAACCTGTAGAAGTGGGGAGAAGACCGGAACCTATGAAATACTTAAGACGAGCCTGCCCCCCGTTTTCACTCACAGTAGCCACAGAAGTAGCCACACTGCCCGCCAGTATTTTAAAAGCATTCCCAGAGGTCACAGAAATAACTATGTAGTCTCCGTACAGTGAAACCCCTCCCACAGTAGTAGGAACTAATACGGTGAAAGTGGAGCCAACCGCCAATCCATGATTGTTTAGCGTAACAGCAACTGTGTTTGAAGCCAGAGTTGTCGTGAAAGACGGTACAGCACCACCATTGGCTACGCTAGATACAGCGTTTACTGGGGCACCGAGGATGTCTCTAGCAATTATGTAATAATCGTCCGGGGAATTGAAGTAAGTTTGGTAAAGACCCTGCAAAACAATGCCGCCAACGCTTACAGGGGTTTGGATAAATACTTGGTTTCTATCATTTATATTGCTTCCCACATCTGTTATATATACATTTGGAGAACCAGCGGTGGTCGTGAAGGACACAGCCAAATTAATGTCATACACCTGTGGGGTAATGTTTGTCAAATTAGAACCAGTTATGAGCTGTAAAGTAGTTTCCGTGCCTACTGCCAATCTGGCTACAGCCCTAAGGTCCTGCCAAGGCCACATAACTCTAATAGGATTGCTAATGGCAATTGGGAAGAATTTAGTCCACCCCCCCAATTTCTGAACAATGCCAGTTCCTGTTGCAGAATCTGGGATAAAACGAACCAAGTTGCTGATAGAAATAGCCCCTTGATTGTCAGTTATTGTTCTATTTACGTCAACGCCGGGGCGAAGTTGTAAAGCGGAATGTGGCATTTATTACCCACGGGTTGGGGTTGCAAGTGGGGATGGGTCCATCGAAGACCATCCAACTGATTCGTATTTCTTGCGGACTTCTTCCTTGACAGCGCCCTCAAGAAGTATCTTATACTGCTGTTCATAGCTTTGCGCCATTTGGGGATCGTCACTTTGTCGCCCAAAATTCCGCTGGTACCCTGAGACATATACCATAGAAGCCATGGTGAATAGGTCCGGTAGATACTGGCTTATAAACGTAGTAGGGTTGGAAACTGAAAGAGACTGGGGACGAACAGTCCCTATGATTTCTACGTAGTAATTGGCATCAGGAAATGGCCCAACTAAAAACAAATTGTCGTTGAATGGTACGTAATACTCTGGAAGCCCAGTGACAGAAGAATCGCCATACACCATGTCTAGGTATTCTTTTGTAGTTGGTGTCATAGGATTTCTAACCCCTAACTCTGGATCACTGACCGGGTACGGGGTAATAACGTTTATTTGCTCACTTACCACCATGGCTCCCATTGGAATGGTGATTTGTCTACTTCCTACGGTCAAAAAATACCCTTCAATGCTTCCTGAAACCACCAAAAGGTCCAAGTCCCTTAGAATACGCAGTTCCGCATATTCAATCATTGAGGGGATATTAGAGACAAAGTTAGGATCAGCCGGGTCCACAACAGCCAACAAAGCTATTTGATTGACATACGTGGCATAGTTATAACCGGGCATGGTGGGGTTCTTTCTTTAAGACTTCAAGTATCAGAGAAATCTTGAGGTCTTGGGTTGCTGATAGGTACAGGATCGGCGGGAATGCGTATGGCCCGCAGTTGTTGTTGCGGTTTATCTAAACAAGGCTTGCAAACCAAAAGACGTTTATTTACTTGAGACGTTCCGGCCCAATCTGTTTGCCACGTAAGATCATCGTGATTGTATCGGAAACCACACCTATCACAAATAGCATGCGCCCTAGGGTTTGCAGATGAAGTCTTAGCGCGTCCAGCTCTAGAAGCATAGCTCATGTTCTGTAATACCCCCCAATCATAGGGGATACAAAGAACGGTACATTCTCAGTGTCCTGTTCAGCAGCCACGTCAAAACTTTCTTGTGCCACAGCGGCAAGAGCCGGGGCAGCAGCAGGGGTCCAAATTTTTGCCAGACGATAAGCTAATCCATCCGCAAAAGCTTCAAGCCAACGGTAAGGAATATCAACAGTCTGAGCTTTTTTGAGACTTGCGTCTTGAATGCGTGTCACTCGATAATACTTCAGAAATTGCGCAGACACCCCATCAGGGACAGGCCATAAAGTGATAGTGGGCGAAATGAGACGATCAAACCAAAAAACAGTAGTGGTACCCTGTATTGATTTATTTGGGTATGATGCGTAGTCCCCCCTACTTACTGGGAGAATGATCCTATCCGTAGTGGCCCCTGAGCCGTTATCTAGAGACATATACGCATCAAGTATCATGATAGTGGAAGGATCGACATTGTAAGTTGATTGGCCAGCAATTATAGGTTCTGTGACTAAATCAACCTTCCACAAGTTAACGCCTTTGTTTGACCAACGAGCCAACATCATGTTGGTCGCCATTTTGGCGGATTCCATGTGCTCTTGAAGAATTGAAGTGGTTCTAATGCCTGCCATATTGAAGGCGTATAGAACTATTTCCCCGAGGTTGGGATTAAAATTGTAGGTTCCTGTGGTGGTCATTTTACAACCTTCCCGAGAATAAACTCGCTATTCCCCTTGCGTCCTGCTGCAAGAATTTCGTGATATTCTACGGCAATTTCAGGGCATTTGAACCTTTGCAAACACCCACAAATTGCGACGGTATCCCCTCCCCACATTTCTATCCATTTACTAATGTCTGTGCCATCGGGGGGCCAAACGATAAGAAGAAGTGTCCTATCAGCATAACACCATAAGTATCGGTGGTCGCCTATAGACACCCCTTCCCCCGGATCAGGGTCTACGCCAATAGCGTCTATACCTTCATCCCTGAGAATACGGAGCCAAGTTCCTTTGCCTGCTCCGCATTCTATTATTTTGTACTTAGATAGAGCTTCGACTGTATCAGGCGTGGGTAAGGACAAATACATTAATTCACCTTGCCAAGTACCAGTTTTACTTGAGTACCACCAGATTGTTTAACAGCACTGGTGATCATGAGCGGGGTGTCTTCAACTGCTCTGCACCACATCATTAAGCCCCATGCGTACAAAGCACCAGCGCGTCCTTGACCCACATCGGCATCCATCGGGTGAGGGCTGATGTCATTGCTGTCCGCTTTAACAACTTGGGGGTGAGACGCAAAAAAGTCGGTTCCGGGGTTAGCCATAACCCTTAATCGGATACCATTTCTAGCGTTTTGAGAATCAGTATAGCTCGCCGAAGTGCCTGCGCCAGCATAACGATGTGTTCCTGCATGTAAATTAGCAAGAGGAGTCCCCACGGTAGAAGCAGCCTGAGCCAGCATAGAACCAAGGACCGTTTCGTAGTTGGCTGTGGGGTTTGAGTGTCCCATAGGGTAAAGAACATACGGCTGTATTACATTAATGAGATTTTTAAAAGAAGCCCAAGTGCCAGACCATACACCGGGGGTAACCCATTCATACAAGGAATACCCGCTAACACCCACAGTGGAAAAACTTATCGGAACACCGGGGAACAGAGTATTTATTTCGATACACGCTTGTTTCATGCCACGAGCAACGCGGTCATTCGCATTTAATGGGCTTAGGCGTTTTTGACGCCATGGGGTGCCGCCAACGTCTAGGAAAGTTATGCAAGCCCGCATGTTGTCAGGATTGGCTTGGCCATTGCCTGTTGCGAATAAGAAAAACCCTTGCGACTGATGCTCGCTAAGCGCAGAAAACCCGGAACCTTTCCAAGCATGGGTGGACACAATATCCCCAAGTTGCGCACCACCGCCATCCACAGCTTTGAAATCACAAGTCAGCCATCCTGCAGTCATAGGCACAGAAGCAAAAGTGCCACTTGTGAAAGTTCCCCCGGTAGGAGCTGGATCGATCACTTGGAAAGCTCTTAGAACAGTTCCGTCTTCTTTCCGTAGTCTAGCGTGTATCGCAGCAGGAGTGATGCCAACATAAGTACCGCCTCCAGTTCTTATGTCGGCCAAAGCAGTTGCTGTGTTTCCTACCGTCCCAAAAATTACTTGAGAGGCCATGGGCAAAGCTACAGCTGGCGTCAAAAAAGAGGGCCGAATTGGCCCAGAGGACAGCATAAACTTATCAACAGTAGTACCCGTGAAAGTTAAATTGCCAGCAATTCCGTAGGCGTCTGCCAAATCATCTTGCAAAAGCATACGATATCGCCATTTCTTAACACCTGATGTAAGCTGAGTGTCAAGAGTTGCGAGGCTCTGAGTGCCATTGGCAATGTTTTGGATAAGTGTAGTGTCAGGAACGCCCCCAGATTCAGGGAATAGGCCAGTAAGATAGAACGCTTCTTCCACAGGCCCATAATGCCCATATGATACACTGTTCCCCGCGCTGATTCTACTCCAAAGATCAGTACCACCAAAATTCGAAGTGTACACAGCTGTAGTAGCCGTTGTATTTACAAGAGGCGCGGAACCCGGAACACAGGCAACAAGGTGTACGTTAGCAGCAGTTGCAATGATCATAATAAGAAGATCGGAGTTTGACGGAAGACCTGTGAGAGTTGCTACAGGAAGAATTTGGGTACCACCAACACGCAAGTTAGCTGTTAGCGTCCCCGCATTTTGGTTGATGCGTATGTATCCATCATTCCCGCTGGTGCCTCCTGTACCCCTTGTGAGAATGTTGTATGTAACATTGTTTTGATACCCATTCAAAGGCTGACGAATGAAAACACCAGTAACAATGCCAAGGTTTGCAGCCTTTGCGGATGCTCCCGCTGGAAACACAATAGCTGTCGCTCCTGCGTTTCCTTGAACCGATGCATTCGATTCTGAAATATAAATGCTCATACTGCTGTCACCGGGGCGCTTGCAAGGGTGTCCACAATTGGGATACCGGGGAGAAGGGTAAGCGCGGGTTTAGGACCCGTCGCATGCTGAACGTAAATTGAGCTGATGGAAGTACCCGTGGTATTGGCTGTTCCAACAGTGTCTTGAGCGGAATAAGGCTCACCTGTTTGTTGTTGCTCGAAATGGAACCTGATAGACGTCTCGGAGCCAGTAAAACCCGCCACCACCAAGTCTCCTGACACTACGGAAATAGTGAGGCCAGCAGCGGATAGGGTCTGCCAAGCGCCGAGGTTGATACTAACCCTCAGGGCATTCATTGAAGTAATAGTTGTCGACCCCGCTTCGTTAACTAGAACGTGGGGGAAGATAACAGGCGGAGTGTAGGCCGGTGGCCTTGTTTGCATGACTATAAACATTAGACGTTGTTCCCATCTGCGTCGTACATTCCAGTCCAGCTAGTCCCAATGGTGTTTAATGGGTCGTGTGTCCTGTGCCAATACCCAGCAACTGGCCAACCTACAGAACCCGGAACCACTTTGCCCACCCAAATTTCTTGAGAACGTGAAGAAGCTCCAAGTTGAGGACCTGCAAAAGCCCAGTGAGTAGCTGCCCCTACTTTGGGCTTGATTTGATCTATGTAGTTAGTGTCAGTCGGAACACCATCAAACCAAGGAGCGTAACTGGCAAAATTGGGAATTGACCCATTTTCAACGCTTCCAGTAACCATCAATTGACCATTGGGGCCGGGGTTCGTTGGATTTGTAGTGTTCTTGGCCGCAACAATGTTGTAATCCACATCAGACCAAGCGCCTTGGATTTGCGCTGAAAGACCGTATTGCGGAGAACCTATAGGGCCAGTATTACGGTAGAAGATCGTGTTATTTCGCGCAGTACCATTTGTACCAGTAGCAAACTGAATGGCATTTTGGCAATTGATGGAGTAAATGTTTTCTTTAACACTCCACCCATCAGAGTAGTTTGTGTTCGAAAGAAACATGGCACCAGATATGTTGTCATTGCCACCTGAAATGGTGCCCAACATGGCAACGTTACCCCACCAGTCAACATTGCTCCAAGTGCCTTGATGGCTTTGGAACAAATCACAGTGAGCGCCTGCAGCGATAATTATAGTTCTTCCAAACCAGTTACGCCGAACTGTAATGTTTGTGGCCGTTCCGATGCCAGAGGCTTTCATCAAATCCTCTGAGCAAACGTCCAACACATTGTTCTCAAACCGGATGCCACTAGTGGCCGAGCCAGTTAGACCGAAACACTGCGTCTTGAACCCAACAATTAAGTTGTCCAAATACGCGTTATTTGTGCCATTTGTAAGAGCGCCTACAACAGTTGGAGCCACCCCTGCAAGTATGTTCGCTTGAATCGCATTACGCGACCAATAACAGCCCGTGTTCCCAGTGGAAACAAAAGCTCTAGCCGCAAACCCATACATCGTGATGTTCGTACAACCCGTCATACTAACGGTATTGGTGATATCACACCCAGTCCCGCATTTGAAAGGGTAAACGGTACCATCAGTATAAGGGCCAATGGACCGAATCACCACTGGCATAGGAGCGTTTCTATTAGCAATAGTCAAGCTGGTAAGAGGAACGGTTAGCTGCAAAACACGTTGTTGATACGGAGTTTTTCCGGGCGGAGTGGTTCCTACTGGGTCCGCTATCCAACTATCGAGGATTGCTAGAGCGCCAGCTTGAGTCGTAAAGGTGGCGTCTGCAACAAGACTTGAGGAAGGCGGGGCAGTGACTGGAACACTAACTATCTGGTCAAATGACCCCGAAGAATTAGTAGCTCTAACAGTAAGCGAATATGGACTGTTAATTGCCAGCACAGAAGATGAAAGAGACAAACCACCTGACGTAGTTACTGTAAAAACGTTGGAAGTGTCAAGAATTTTCGTGAAAGAACAACCACTTTGATCGGCTATGAAATTAGCGACGTTCTGATTGATAGGCTGAGATTCCAGTAGAGGAACGCTAACAGGAGAAATAGCAGTAGGCGGTAAAAGAGCATTAGGAGTGGTGGCTGTAGTACCGAAAGTGTAATACCCTGTAGTAGGAGTAGTAACCCCTTTAATGTCCTCATAGTACCACAGAAGCGTAAAAGTGGTGTTAGCCGCAAGACCTGTTTTTGTAGCGTGAGTATTACCCACCTGCACATCAACATAGTCAACAAGGTCAGCCCTCACCTTCCCACCGGGGGAGGATGTCATCAAGTATTTAATTGTCCCATTGGCCAAATTGGTAGTCCAGTTTGCAATAAGCAAGCCGGGAGTCCCAGTTGCTGCAAACTCGTAAAGATTGAAAGCCGGAGTACGTTGTACAGGGACTTTCATAATCGTACCACCCTTGATAAGAGTAATACGATCAGACCCCGCCTGCCAATAAAGGGGAATGTTCATGTCAGGGCCACTTCCAGAACAACAGTGACTTGGGTGAGAGTTGAAGCGCTGTCCACTTTAAACCTAAGAGTATCAAGAGCAGCAATGTTCTTTGTCCAACCTGTCAAAGTAGAATCTTGGTATGTAAGGGCAGACGAAAGAGTTGGCTTAGCCGAGGCAGTAATAGTATCTGCAACAGTCGGCGGATAAGAGCCATACGTGTCTTTCCAGATGTCCAAAACAATCGAACCAGACACATCTGCCAAAAGAGTAACACGGGTGATCGTGCAAGCCCATGGCATAAATAAACTGAACTTAATCCCAGTAGTAATAGGTGAACCACCGCCATCGATCACCAGAGTAATCGGAACGTTCTGGACAGAAGTCATTGAAGGCCCCGCAACCGGAGAACCATTCAAGTCCAGTGAAAGAGCTTTGCCCGCAGCTGGTTGGGTTTGTGCCGCCAAAATAATGACGCCATTTGGGTCCGAAAGAGACACTGCAAGGCCATCGGTCTGACTGACCAAGGCCGAAGCATCATACTTTACAGTCCCAGCAACCCTGTCAACGACTATGTAATCACCCGTTGCAAAACTGGTGATGGTAGTCGGAAGGTCCTTAATCCTTGTATCGACCATTTATCACCCCCAAATGAGTTTAGCGCCAGTGTTTGTGATCATCTTATCATTGGTATTCGTGATAAGATAGTTGCCTGTTCCGCCGCCACCACCGCCGCCAAAACCGTCGCCAACAAGTCCATTTCCAGCTGACAAGCCAGTAATAGACGTCAGACCGTCTTTAGGAGCAGGAGGAACACCAATTGAAAGTCCCTTCATTATCGTGGCCCATTGCTAGATTGTAAGAACGTTGCAGTGACTGACCCTGAACCACTTATAAGCTTGATTCTGGCGAAAGTAGGTGCAAACGTAAAATTACTCTGTTGAGAGGATGAAGCAGCGACAACGTTAGTATCACTGGAGTCCAACCAAACCATTGACCCGACAGGAACCGGGTTAGTAGGGCTATTCGGATCGTCAAGCGTGGCCTGAACGGAATAACTTACAGTGCCTACGACATTGCACTGAATGGAAATAAGCCCCGGAGCGAAGTCGTCAAAACGAACCATATCGCTATATGCCGGGACTACTGCGGCGTTTGGCCCCACAGAAACAGTGATAGGACGCATGATTTCCCTCGTTGTGAAGGGGAGGGGCAGTTAAGCCCCTCCCAATTACGATTTGCCTTTGGCGGCTGAAAACAGCGGCATGCCATAGACACTTGAAGCACTGGATTCTCTCATCGATTTTCCAATGTTGCGGACGGCTGTACTTCCATCCTTAGCAGTGCCAATGAACTGTTTGCCACTGCCGCTTTTGTGGTTGATTGCTCCGCCCGAAGCCCTTTTGGGCCTGTCGTCACAATCTTTGTCACCACTTTTCATGTCTGTGCCCCTTATTTCTGGATATAAGTCATTGTTATAACGACAAAACCAGCAGAAGTAGCGCCAGAGGGAGTAATGGTGACAACAACAGGGGCCGTAGTCGGGGCAGCAACCCCCAAAACGGAAACCCCATACATAGCCGCAAGTTGGGCGGCAGTAAACGTGATAGCAATACGCCCAGTGGCGGCTTTCACGTTGACACCAGAAACATATTCGGTGCCGCCTGCGGTGATACCAGCAGACAGGGTAGCCGAAGCACCGGAGTTAAAAGCAGTCAAAACATCAACATGGAAGTTGCTGATCTGAGCGCCAGCCGGAATGTACATGGTGGCGGAAACAGCGTTCGTGCTGTTTTGGGCGAGAGTAACGGATTGCGTCAAGATCACATTGCCCTGATTAGGGCCATTGACTTCACCGTATCCAAGATTGCCCGCGACAACCGGACCGCTGAAATGAGTAGTTCCCATTTCAAACTCCTAATAAGGTTGTCCCCCGGCGATGTTGCCGGGGGATCGGTTGCCGATTACGAAGTGGGGAAGTTGCCCCAAATCGAGCGCCAGTTGTAGTAGCCGAACGAATAACGTTCATAGCCCTTAACCAGCAAGTTGTCGGTCACAAAATCTACCTGCATATCCGTCTCAAAGCCGATACGGGTCATGTAGGACAGACCGTCGATGTTGGTCAGAAGGAACCACGCGAAAGGCGAGGTCAGGAAGTCATTGACCATGTAGCCTTCCGACAAGCCGCCTGCGGTCGTAAAGATCGCATTGACGTCGTTGTCAGCAGTTCCGGGGCGAAGTTCCGTCTTCGTAAGGCGGATAGCCGTTGGTTCCAATTGGGCCGGAACGATCAGCTTGCGACCACGAGCGAAAATTTTCAGGCCCGCCTGATCACGGAATTGCGTCCGGATAGAAATCATGGCGTTCAAGAGAGTTGACTCGCTCAAGTCGGTGTCGACTGCGGGACGGTTCGCAACAAGACCACCATCAATAGGATGAGAAGTGGAGCAAAGAGCCACACCGTCACCACCAATGGAAGCATTGTAGGTGGTCGCCGAGTTCAAGACGTTCGCACCGTAAATTTCCTTGGTTTGCTGGAAGGATTCAATCAAGCCAAGGTTTGACGGTTGGAATTGGGTCTTGTAGAGGTTGTCGTCAATGGCTTTACGAGTAATCGCATAGCCAAGGCCGATTTCAAGGTGTTCTTGGTTGTAGATAAACCGTTCCGACGCTCCATTATCGAAGGACGTCTGACCACCTTCCGTCTTCAACTGAGCAGTCCCGAGGTAGCGCATTTCAGCGGTACGCTCAAGAGCCATCTTCGAGTTGTGTTTCGTGAAGATTTTGTCGTATTGAGACGGAATCATCTCATACTTGCCTTCAATCCCACGAAGACCGGGGAGAAGGAGGTCTTTGATGGCACTAAGATTAACAGCCATTTGCTATCTCCTTATACGCCGGTCAGCGATTTGGTCGCCACCGAGTTGAAGCCAACGTACGCCCAATTGTAGGTAGCGCCGTTTGCGATGGTACCGGGCGATCCGGGCGGGAAATCGTACAACGAAATCACACGGAACGGCAAAGTAGCCGTAATGCCCAAAGTCGAAGTGTCGAGATACGCGCCAGAGTTTCCGGTCTGGGTGTTGCCAGTGCCAATAGCAAACGAAATGTTTGCGTTGACAGCCGCTTGGGTCAAGCCCGTGCCGTCGCACTGAACGAGGAAACGAGCGTTCGGATCGTTGATGATATAACCTTCAACGATGTTGCCCGAAGCAACGTCAGAACCCGGCCAGTAACGTGACCACACAACCCGCTTGGAAGCAATCGACAGGTATTTACACCCGATGAAAATGCCAGCAATGGTCGTGTCCGAAGGTGCTGACTGAGCCACGCCGCCAGCAGCGGTCGGGGATACAGGGTCACCAAAGTAAATGGCTCCAGCATTGTACGCGATCTGAACGGCAATGTTGCCCATAGTAGGGGCAGAACCGTTCCCACCGGAATGCGAGAAGCCGAAGGGGGCGTTGGTATTCGCCATCTTGGTACTCCTTAGAGGGAAAGTTCGTTGTCGCACAGAGGGGCGATTAGAACTAGGTTTAAATCTTCCGCATAGGGGGAAGAAATGTCAAAAGCGCAAGCTTTTGTTCGAAAAAGGGGGCCTAACAGCCCCCTTAAAGCGTCAATCTGGGACAGACATAGGCTCAAAGGCCCGTTTGACTTTCACCAGAGAAGAATCTTTGTTGGTCCGTTCAAACTGTCCTTTAGGGGCAGTATTGAGCTGGTCTTCTTTAGCACGGACTTGATCACGTGCTTGCTTGTTCTCCAACTTACGGACTTCTGCCGTAACTTGGGCCGGACGTTCCATCAAGATCATGCCCTTACGGGTGATATTGACTTCATCAGTATCGATCGGCATCAATTCAGGGTGACGCTTAGTAGGAACTGCTTCCCAACCACGACGAGCAAGCGTAACTTGATACGCCGGGTCGACTTTGCCAAGAATGGTGTAAGTTTTCCACTCATAGGTCCACCCTTCTGGAATGATATCGGGGTCGATGTAAAATTCATCCGCAGAGCCATCGATGTTGTCACCCAAATTCTGCATGATTTGAGCTGCGCGTTGTTCAGCACGTTCTAAGGGGTTTAGCTCCTTAGGGCTTTCTTCCCGCATGGGGGGCTTGTTCTTGTCTTCCATCAGAAAATTCCCTTCAATTGATACGGCCTTGACGAACAAGTTCACGCTTATTCTTAGCGTATTCTTCTTCTGTCATACCCATGTTGGATGCCATTTCACGCTCAGCGGCACTGAGTCGGATAGTGTTTTTCCGTTCTTCCGGAGTTGTGGTAGTAGTCCGGGAAACAGGAGCAGGGGACGGTGACGAACGGCGTTGAACAGTTTTAGCCGCATCCCGCGTAGGATCGTCGTCAACGTTGTCCTCGTCCTTGGAAGTAGTCGTAACACCTAAGACTCGTTCAATTTCAGTAAAATACTCGTCAGTATCCACCGCTTTACCTTGACCTATTGCAACGTTGTGCGCACCAATCATGGCCTGATACTTTCTCGAGTCTTTGGCAAACTCTGGGTGATTACGTACCCATGCAGCAGAACGAGGCGAAAGCTGAGAGGCAAGAGCTTCTACCGGATCATTTACAGGAGTTTGTTGATGAGATGGATTCTTGGTTTGAGCCTCAAGAGACTCTTTACCAGATTCAAGTTGGGCAATGCGTACCGAGTTGACGGCAATCTCCTCTTGAAGATCGGCAATAGCATCAACATCACCATCCGCAAGTGCTTTTTTCAATGCTGTTTTCGCATTGTTTTGGTTGCTGCGAACAACTTCGATGGCCGAAGTGATCGTTTGAAGATCACTGTTCTGAGCTTCGCTACGCAAACGGGCGTTGACTTGCACTTCTTGACTCAGAAGGGCTTCTGACCTTTTGCGAGCCTCAGTCTCGCTTGCTAGTTGACGACGAAGCTCTTCGATACCATCCTCGGGCTTTAGGGCTTCTTTTTTAGATGAGGTATCTTCCTCACCCTCGTCTTTAATGTCATCGATTTGATCTTCGAGTTCTTCGATTTGATCTTCGAGTTCGTTTTCGTTGGCCATGTCGATCACCATACGTTGTCGGGGTGATCAATTCGACCCCGAATATTTACGTCCAACACCATGCGGCAAAGGACTTTGTTTACCGTAATACCCCAACCATCAGAAGGACGGAAAATGAGCCAATCCTCGCACTTGACGAAAGAAGCCCCTGCAAACCACTCTCCCTTCGAGTCAGTAAATGCAGCAGGACCTGCTTTAATGAGAAGACCGACTTTAGACTGGTATTTGTCTTCATCCGTAACTGATTGTGGCAGATGCAAACCACCTTTGGTAACTGCATCTTTCGGTCGTTGATATACTGCCAACAACACTTGATTGTTGAAAAGCTCGATTGCGTCCAAGTTACCAAGACTTTCAAGAAGCACATCCTTTGGGTCTTTTTCGTGACGCATTTCCATAGCAGGCATATGTTTTCCCTTCATTAGCCTTTGTCGATTTTAGTCTCTACCTCACTGAACATCGCAAGAACCTCCATCAAAGCCTTGATTTGTCCTGTCTGGTGTTTGTAGTCTTCCATGTTTTTTACTGATAACCCACCAGCGAGGTTGTCCTTCAACTCTTCAATTCTCGCAGTTACCATCGAACCTAGTTCCTGCGCAAACCTCACACCGTATACTTGCATCTTAATTCTCCCTTCGTGTTTCAAGGGCCTGCTAACTGGAAGGGACAGTTAGCAGGCCCGAACCTCGTGCCACCCGATGGCAGCAGCACAAGATGCTTAATGACCGTATTTCTTGATCTTTTCAAGACGACCCTCACCCGAACCTGCGCCCTTCGTCATTTTCGGGTATACTTTACCTCCGTCCTTGCGGGGTAGCGGAGGGAGGCCCGTCCCGGCCCCGAGTCCGGGGGGAGCGCCTATACCCCCGCCCATAGGCGGCATACCAGCGGGCGGTGCCACGGGTGCAGCGGGCATAGGCGGCAGACCACCCATAGGCATAGGCGGCAGCGCAGGTAGATCAGCCTCAGGCTTCGTGTTAATGTTGATATTCACATTCAGCTTGCCCTTGGCCCTACCACCAGAGGCCCGCTTTACACGGCCACCAGAACATTTGGCGCAATCACAATCATCGTCGTGATCTACTTTCCCGCCCCGCTTATAGTCAGGTTCGTGGGTGTCAATGTCCACAGAGGTTTTTGGTCTGGGCTTCGGCATTGGAGATTGGGCAGGGGCGAGAATAGTTCCTGTACCGCCGCCCGGTGCACGAGATTTCCGGCTAAGGTTCTTAGGGGCGTCTTCCCCGGAAACCATACCACCAGATTTAAAAGCGCGACGAGCAGTAGGAGCCTTACCAGTTTGTCCACTAGAAATAGGGTCTTCCGCTGACCAAGACGAAGCATCCACCTTAGAGGACCCTTGATTAGCCAGTCTATGCGCCTTGGCCTTAAGCTGTGCGCGGCAGGTTTTAGCCATTTCAGACATCATTGTCTCCTGACGAGTTTCAAGGCATTGTCCACTAGGGACTGCTTCTTGTTTGCGGTTTTAGTTTCTTCGGTCTTAAGCCAAGACTTAAACTCAGAAATAGTCATTCGAACAATAGGACCCATTCTCAAATGGCCTTTACCATCACTGAACCCTAAACAGTAAGCTTTTTCGGCATCAGCCAGAGAACGATATCCTAGCATAGCCTTATGCTCGTCGAATTTGCCAGTGTTTGCGTCTTTTTGATCAACTACAAAAACCGTGTCAGAATCAGTATTAGGTCCAATGCAAACATCCACATGGTCGCCATCAGCCCCTTTAGTACCCTTAACATAGCCGTAGTCGTAAGGCATTTCGACCGACCAGTGACGTCCGTTTTTGCTTGTGCCACTGCGCATGGAACCTTTTTTGTTTTCAATAGAAACAGGAATCCCCTGAAAAGAAATGTGTTCTTTCTTATAATTCCCAACTTCCTTTTGTGCATCTGTGGGGTCAGGGTCGACCGCACCACCAGAAGCGTATTTTTGAACCATACCACCATGGCTGAAAAGCGATTGACCCTTTAGAATTGATTCCCGCATCTTTGGGGTAATTACCAGCGCTTGAGTATTCAAGTCTCGTGTTTCATTCCCACCGGGGTTGTGTCTGTCCTTAGGCTGTTTGATCACGTGGGGCACTAACTTTGCATCGGGGTCGTGCTGACGAGCCAATTTTAACAGAGATTTGGGGAGGATTTCATCATAATACTTACGCATCCCCTCGCCGCCAACTTTAAGGTCCATCCCAGAAAGCTTGTGAACTTGCGTCTCACCATTGTGATCGCCATACAAGTAGCGGCTATGTTTGTCCCCATAGCGATGAGGCGCAAGCTCAGTATTGAACAATTTCTCTGCTAATTCTTTCCCAACGTAGTTTTTTATTTTATCTTTGTCTGCCTCATCATCGAAATGAATGGACATACCCCTAGGATTTCTTGCCTCAAAAACTTTATTCTTAGGATCATACATAACCTCTCCGATATGGTTCCCAATCCCGAAACGACTAACGTGTTCTTCGCCCGGTGTCCACGAAATCTTGTCATGTTTGCCTTTAGCTGCTTCATAAAGAACGTGCTTAAGGCCAAGGTCGGTCCAGTGTTGTGTATTACCGACAAAAGGCCCAATAGGGGGTTCCTTGATTGTATTTCCGGGCTTTCTGCTAACTGACCGATAGTCGTCGCTAGGGCCTTCTTTCTCAAAGATGGACTTTAAGTGTTCGTTCACGGCGTCATTATCCGGGAAATGGCCTACAACTTCATTGTCGCCTTTGTACAATGTTACTGGGTTTTTAGGGTCATAAAATCCCTTGCTACGACCTTCTTGGCCCCAGTCAGACTGTAATTCTTCAAGATGAAGAATTTTTTCATGCGGCATGGAATTTAGTGCTTTTTTAGCTCTAACTTCTTCTAACGCAGCCTGTTTGTAATTTTTTTCGGCTTTTTCTTTTCTGTCTAGTGATGCATTAAACACGCTAGGCTCTTCACGCCATAGTGAACCGTGAATAGCATGAGCCTCTTTGAGAACATCATGCGCGGCTATTCTCCCCTGCGCAGCATCAGCATGTTTTTTCTTAGCTTCTTCGTATTCCGGACTTTCAATAGGATGTTTGAAATTCTGCATCCGGACGTGGGCCAAAACATTAGGAGTATCCGCCCAATGGCTAGATTGGTAGTCCCCAAACGGCACTTTTTTGACCATCCCAGTTCCACCGTCAGGCGTGTTGGTCATTCGCATCCTCAAAGAAGGGTCATTAGGATCAGCATTGCTGGGCAAATGAAGAAGATGTTCTCTGTAATCGTCCCCCCCATGTAAGGAATAATCCGAATATCTAGTAGTATCTTCTTCGTCCCGCGCGTATTTTGTTACTTTTATTTTCGGCTTCTTATCGCCAAAATGTCGTGCCAGTTCTTCCCTACTAATGGAATGTCCGAAAGGTCGGCCTGCGTGAAGAAGCTCAGCAGGTTTCACACCGCTTTTCGCCATCATGGCGAGCATTTGGTCCACATTACCGCGTTGTTGCGGCAGATTTTTAGCAACTTCCTCAGCCTTAGAAAAAAAGCCACTTTTGTCAAGAGTACGACCACCATCAGCTCTCTTGAGAGAGTTTTTAGCAACCCGTAGCGCTATGCGCGCTGTTTTTACTGGATCGACGGGTTTCACTTGTCTTTCTTCTTAGCTTCCATCTTGGCCTTGGTTTCGGCCAAATGTTCGTTATGTTGAATCTCACGAGCCTGCAGGATTTGGTCATGAACCATACCTGCTACCATTTGTTCGTTTTGATGGTCGTATTGCTCACTGTCCTTCATTTTCTGAATGTCGAAACGCATCTGCTCCATTGCCAGATCAGCTGCTCGGTCTTTGTCTCGATTTTCGTCTTCGATTTCAGCGCGCTCCATTTGGAAGTCTATTTGCTTCGCTTTTGTGAGTGCATTCATTATTTTAACTTGGTCGTCGATTTCACTGCCCTTATCAGGTTCACCACCTGCCAACCCAGTCTTTTGTGCTGCAACCATCTTGGCCTGTGCACCAAGCACTGCGGCATCAGCCTTCTTGCCATCGTTCTTAAGGTCTTCCATACCCTTGATGATTTCAGGAGAAGGCTGGTTACGATCAGCAGGTGATTTAAAAAATTGTTCGGGGGAACCCCACCCAATGGCACGAACAGCTGCTGTGTCGACCTTGATAGGATCAAACAAGTCAGGGTTAGTGCTCTGCAGCTGCTTAAGTGCCATTACCTTAACAATGCGCTGCGAATGGCTTGAAGTATTCGGGTCGGCCTGCGGGACGAGGTTGTAATTCTCAAGAGCCGCCAGAAGTTTTTCAGCAGTCCAGCGCGAAGCCATGCGCTTATTATTACGCCACAGGCTTTCAGGGTGTTCTCGGAAGCACTCTTTCAATAGTTGAAATTCACGGGCTTGCGCTGCATGCATCCGCTTATGCACTGAGTTCACGACTTTGGTGGCCTGTTCAATCAGTGCAAGAGTTGTTCCAACTGGAAGGTCCCTTTTACCCTCTCCAACTGCTTGTTCGCTGGTCCCCCCCACGCGCATGCCCGTCTGAGCAATGTTGTCTGCGAGTTGCATCAAAGCGTTTGACGGTTCTTTATAAGGTAGAGGAAGTACGGCATCTTTAATGGGAGCGCCGTTAGTTTCAACTGGAATCCCACTGCCCGGAGCCACGCGCAGATTGGAAGTGTTTTGTCGGGTGGCCGCTTTCGCAATCAAGAACCCCGGAAAGTTAGCAAACATTCCCGCGTCAAGCAATTCGCGCCAAGCAGCAGTGACAGCATTTGTGGTGTTACCAAGAATATGTAAAAGGCCAATACCATAAAATCCCAGACCGGGGACATAAACATACTGGACGAAATACTCCCTTGCTTCCGGGAGTTCTGCAGTGTCTTCATTGTAGTTGCGGACAATCGAAAGGATCGTGCGTGAAGAAACGTCAATGGTAACACGATAAGGGATCGGTAAACCGCTTACTTCACCCTTATATCTGTGCTCAAAGCCGGGAATGTCAAGCTCGCAATAAACTTCATATATTTCTCGCGGACGATCTTCCTGACGAACAGAGCTTGTAGATATGCCTTGCTGTTCGCTTTTTGCCAGTTGCACTGCGTCTTTTTGCGGGTCACTGGGCGTCACAAGGTCAACGTCCGTGTAGATGCCAAGAATTTGAAGGCGACGGATAGTGGACGGCTTCAAATAAACGCGGTGCGTGACACGAAGAGCAGTGCTGAGGTCAGTCGCAGACTGGTTCACAATAAGGTCATCAGCGTCAACTGAATCACTTACTGGGCGATTACGTAAGGGGCAGAAATAAACCTTTTTAAAGGCTGTGCCCCCGAAACCAAACATAAGAAGCATCCGGTCTGTATCCGGATAGTATTCTCTTGCCGTAGTTGTCAGATAATTGTTCATGTCCTTTTCAAGGACGTCCGCCAATTCGTCACTTTCGATCAGTTCGTCTTGATCGTCGTTCCGAACTTTTACAGGGCCGTCCACCGGAAGCATTTCCGAACGAGCGTTAGCTTGGAACCGTAGCACCGCTTCTTGGAGAAGTGGGTGCTGAATTTGGCTCATGCCCTCGACAGGCGCTCCATCCGTATTAGATACGTTCGGGAGCTTCACTGAAAGACCGAGCAACGAAAGTCCCTGCGCCCGCTGGTCAATCCAGTTTTGACGGCTGAGAAGGTCCTCCTGAACACCCTGCAAAAGATCGTCAACTATAGCGTTCAAGTCGCTTTCATCGATATCATCCACAAGGTTTCCAAACCATTCTTTTGGCCCGTTGTTTTTTTCTTTCAGAGGTTTCCCATCAAGACTGATCGTTATTGACCCGTCTTCATGTTCAATTTTCAAAATCGCTTTGTTGGGGTCTACTTCGATGCCGTCATTGATTTCTACTTCTTTGTCCTCAAGCGGAACAGCACCTGCCAACCCGTTCCCCGAGTTAAGACGTAAATTGCCGTTGAAGCCGGGAACCATAGGCATTAGACTTTACTTTCCATCTTGTCGACATAAGCCAAAGCGACGAAAGCCGTAACAATCAGAACCAACAGGACGAAAGAAAACAGGGGGAAGCCTAGAATCAATGTCGCTCCAAGGATCACCCAACCGCCATAGGCCATGCCCCCTAGAATAATTCCAGCATACAAGTTTAGCAGTTTCACTAGCATATTCAACCTCAACAGGGGTAAAGTGGTCTATTTTCATTTCGACTCGGGAGCCGGAGAGACTCTTCAACTTCGGCCTCTACTTCTGGCGACCGAATCAGTATCCCTATTTCTCGAAGATACCGAAGTGCCATGCTTACGGTATCCACCAAATCGTCGTGTTTTCCTTTAGGGAACGACATCACTTGCCGTATTACTTTTTCGGCCCACAGTTTATCTGGCGCGTACACTATCCCCTCAGAGAAAAGGTGCTGAATGCTGTAAACCCGTGCCGTTTTGTCCGTACCAGCGGGATCGTACATTCTAAGGCCAAATTGTTCGGTCTTCATTAATCGCCGAATTTCCTGTGCGACTGAATGGCCAGAGGCTTTGGCCTCGATAACCAACGTGTCCACTCCGAAACGCTTGCAGTCGTGTATGACCTTCTTAACCAGATCGTGCAGTTCTAACCGTTCAGACCATGCATACATCATCATGACTTTAGGAACAGTAAGAAGTGTATCTACGATCGTAAATTCTGTCTCCATTGGTCGACCATAGCGGTCCGTAACTCGTGTCACTGCATCTTCGGAGTTAGATGCAAAAACTCCCCAAAGAGTCATGGCACTGGGATCGTTCTCTTGCTTTTTAGTGTAAGCGGTGTCCAGTGTCGCAATGATGTAGCTGAACCTAGGAAACTGATTGGAGTCCCACAGCTGCCACCACTGGTCTTTAATGATGCCGCCGCCTCGTGGCGTTGGTTCCTGTTGCATCTGCCCTGCAGTTGCGTAAGGCCCCAGTGCTGCTTCGTCCCGGTTCACCACATCTAGTGGGAAGCGGTCAGGCATCAGAAGTTCGCCTTCTTTCTCTCTTGGGTCCTCATATCCAAGTTTTGTGATACACTTCCTTGCGGGGTCGAACCGCATCGGTAGCATTATATGGTCATAGACCCCGGAGAAGCCTTCATCATCTAGAATGACCCCAGATACATCGTCTTCGTGGAGCCTCTGCATCACGACCACGATTGCCGATCTTTCAGGATCGTTTAGTCGGGTCGGAACGGATTCTTTAAAAATCCGGGTAGTACGTTTCCTGTCGGCTTCGCTCTCTGCCATTTCAGTAGAGTGCGGGTCGTCAATGATAACCCTGTCGCCTCTGTCACCAGTCAGTTTCGAGAAGGGCCTAGCGCGTCTCCAGCCTTTTTTATCATTGCTGAAAAACTCTTCGCCGCTCTTCTCTATCTTGAAGACGTGACCCCACCGTTCTTGGTACCATTCGGAAGAGATTAAGTCTCTCATACGAATGTTATCCGAGCGCGCCCGGTCTTCTGAGTAACTGGTCGAAACAATCCGGAGGTCAGGACGCCCGAAAGGCCCCCACTCCCAAGCTGGCCAGAACACGGCAATGGTAAGAGACTTCATTGTTCCGGGCGGAATGTTCACCAACAGACGGTTGTAGTAGTCGCCGTCCGGTGTAATTTCCCCTCTGGATATCGCTTCCAGATGGGCGCAAACGATGTCTATGTGCCAGTTGTGCGAGTACGGCCTAGAAGGTTCCACCACGTGCCAAGCGCGCCGGATAAACTCCGCTAAGCTTTCCTCACATAACTTACGGCTGATGGCAACTAGCGTTGCTTCCCGGTTGATAGACTTTGGAAGGTCTATGACCCCCAATTTATTCCTCCTGTGGCGTGTTCAGCAGTGCCTTTTCGAGGGCTTTCAACTCTGAGGAAGAAAGATTCGACACGTCCAGTGAATTAAGTGCCAACGGGATTGGCCCCCCGTTGGGGCCAGTGCTTTCAGCCCGCGACACGTAGCCGCGATTTCGACCCTTAGTTACGAGGAAGAACTTTTGGGCAATCGGGTCGCCTTTAGTTGCTACTTCTTTATACTTGAACTCGATGTCGTCCAAAAAAGTAGCTTCAAGGTCCTCCTGCAACTCTCGCAAGGATTGTTGGCGCAGTATAAAACCTTCAACGGAGCGGCGCGGGCGACCTAGGGTGCTGGCACATTGGGAAATGTTGCCGTTGAATTTGATCAGCGCCACTGCCACATCGAGAGTTTCGTACTGCTTGTCCGGGTTTTTCTTGGTCCAGCAATCATCGAAGTCATACATTTCTATGTACGTCTCGTCGTTCAGATCGCTGTATTCCTCAAAGATCGACACTTTGTTTCAAACCCATCGCAAAATTAAGACTCGGGTTTCCCCGATTTTTTGTGCGGCTCCTGCGGCAGTACCTCCGAACTTTACACCATTGTGACCAACGTTATAAAGTAGAAGCCCCCACAATCAAGCCACTTGGTGCTTCCCGTACTTGAGAAGCTGTGGTGTGCACTGTTAAAGTGGACCCCACTATATTAACTTCCAGTCCTTGAAGCCCCTCAAGCTGAGTGACCACGGCCTTGAAGCCCGAAAATGCCCCTGACACAAACTCGACCTGAGCATTAAGTCGGAACGGATGCGTGAGATTCTGCAATCCCTCACGCATGTCCTGTTCGTATCTCCGCACCGCTTCCAAATGCTTTTCCGCAAGCAAAGCATAGGAACGGTCGGCATTCCGCAAGAAACCTCTCACATGAGCTGATGCCCCAATGGTCCGAAGACGCAGAGGCTCGTCGATGTTCACAAAGAGATAACCGGGAAACAGGGGCATATCGTACTTAGTCCAAGCGCGATAGCGCCTGTTGAACTTCCGTACTACCTGTATCGGCAAATACACTTCTGCGTTGTCAATAGACTTCAAGACCGCCGCCTCTTGGCCCGGTGACGTACGCAAAATATGGTGCACAGTTTGGTCCATACGCGCAGTATAGCACGTACGCGAGAAGTTGTCAAGTACTCACGATTCTGGCAGTAAAATGATTCTTATACCCGTTGGGACTAAGCCTTATATGCTTTTCTTCTTTTTCATATAAGTGTTCTGTGTAATAATGGCCTAAATACCTGCTGGCGTACACGAAATAATTACTTTTAACACGTATAGACCTAAGTCTTAGTCGTGATTTTTGTTCTGAAACAATCACCGAAACGAAAACTCCACAAAAAGCACAAATGTCCTCGCCTCTCCAAGTCTTGGAGAATATCCTATGATCACAATGAGAGCTATTGTTCATTTGTAACTGGCTCTCTGTACTACTACCTGTCTAAAACGCCCATCATTAAATTCTTCAAGGGGACGCACCCAAACCGTGTTTGACGAAATTGACCTGTAAACCACACAAGGTGTTAAGTTTGCTTCGATGAACCCAGTAGTAATGACTTGATAGACATTGCCAGTCTTAACATGCTGGTAATGTACGCCATCGATGTGGGGGTTTTTCAATTTACTTGTCATAGCCCCATTATTTTCCAAGGACGCTGCACCCATTGTTTACCATCACACTCTGTCCGTGCATCCTTCAAAGATTTGGTGTCGGGGAAACGGAAACACGGAGTTGATGTGTGATCGAAGTCATAAACGTTACTGCGGTGCTTACACCTAGAACAAAGAGGCACGTCCATAAAATTTGTATCGGTCACAGTGGGTCCCTCCCTGATGATATGAGGATAGTATAACACAGAGAGATAGGGGCGTCAAGATATAGAACTTAGGGGCGAAAAGGGGATGGGACCCAAAAAATTAAGTGGGTACGTGAGTCACGGTAGGTATATATGCAACGGGGACCGTGGGAGCCGGGGTTTTGTTTTGTTGCGTCACCGGGGGGTCTATAGGGGGCGCGGGCAGGTAGGGTAGGGGGAGAGTAGTGTACCCCTTGGCGGGCTTCGAGTCGTGGCGGGCTTCGAGTCGTGGCGGGCTTCGACCACACACAAGAGGGCTTGACTCAAGACGCGGCTTGTGGTACACTGGGAGCACAGAACGAATCACCGAGCAACACAGGAGCAACGAATCATGTCGGTTTTTTCACCTAAAGAAGTCGCAGCGCTGGCCGTTAAAGAAGCCCTCGACGCTCTGGAGCGCGCAGTTAGCAGAGCCGAAGAAGCAGGACTCGAAAACGTGGCGCAAGGGCTTCGGCACCTTGTCGAGGAAGGAATCTTTAACGCTGTGTGCCTAGAGGAAGACGCCTTCCTCGACGTCGTGTTCCCAGAGCTTAACGAAGACTGAGCCTAGCTTGGGGACGCGCACAAGACCCCTTGACAACGCGCGTCTCTTGTGGTAGACTTAAGTTAGGGCAACGAATCGCCCTCTACCGTAACTCAGAGGCCACGTGCCTCGCCCCACAGGAGCAACGACCATGACAACCAACGACACCACGACCTTCGCCCCCGGCATCCGGATGCATCACGCCACCCGCGCCAAGGCCACGAAGCTGGCAGCTACTCTGCTTGCCGAATACCCGAAGCTCACCCTCGAAGCGATCGACGGCGACGACATCGACCACGAGGTCTACACGAACGAATGCGGTGGCTTCGTAGTCACCCACGTCGACGGCGAAGAAGTCTACTCGGGCGACAAGGTGCCAGAGCTGGCCGAAATCCTCGACACCGCAATCGAGATGGGTCTCGACCTTGAAGCCGACGAGGAAGAAGAGGAAAAACCGAGCGGGAGCGTCGTGCCGGAAGAATACCGCATCCAGTACAAAGAGAAGTCGAGCAACGGCCAGACCTGCGGCGACTGGCTCGCGGAGTTTCTGGTTGGCCAGACCCACAACGCGCAGGGTTTCAACGTCGAGGATTTCACCTACATCCTGAACCGGAACGACGTCGACATGACTGCCAAATGGGCCAAGCTCCCGGAAAGCGGACAACCCGGCTGGATTGGGCGCTACCGGATGAACGGACGCCAAGTACTGGAGCGTCTGGTCGCGGAGCGTGGATGGGTGAACGGCATCGCCGATTGGTTCATAGTACCGGAAGCCGACATGGCGATCCTGCGCACCAAGCACGCCAAGCATCTGGCCAAGCTGGAGCGCGCTGCAGCCAAGGCGGAAGCCGAAGCCGCTAAAGCCGCAACGGAAACAGCCTGATCCTAGCTTGCAGCGCCCCGTATTGACACCGGGGCGCTGTTGTGGTAGAATTAGGGCACAACAGCACAGGAGTAACGAATCATGTCTTCCTACCTTCACCCAGACTACCAAGACCTTGTGGGGAAAGCAGAAAGCCTAGGCTATGACCTCCTAGACACTGACGACTTTTCCCTTGTGCTAGAGCGTGGAACCAACACAATTTTGGTGAGCCTCCCTGAAACCGAAATCTACGAATTTGTTGAGTGTGAATTTGACTTCCCAGTGACCACCATGGAGTTAGAGTCTCTTGGGTTTCCACTTTGAGGCGCTACCGGTGAGGGGTGGCAAAGCCCACCCCGATCCCGTGGCACTTCCGCTACGTAACAGGAGAAAAGAAATGAGCAAGACCCCCGGTGGAAACAAGAAAACCATGGGATCGATTCGCGCCAAAGCTGGCATGTCTGCAAAAGCTGGACGTCGCAAGGTCTATGGCAAGGGTTCCAAGCACAAAACCAAGCATTTCGGCGAAGGTCGTGGCTTCTCGATGGATCACGACGTCAAGCCCTCCGTGGCTGCAGCACACCGTGCCCCCAGTGGGAAAACTCTGCGTGACAACTTGCGCATCATCTACAACCTCGAACGCGAAGACCACGCGCTTGGCTCTGATCCCTTCAAATGGAAGCGCATTCGTGCCCACGTTCGGTCTGGCATCGTGAACGGTGTCGACATTAAGGATCGGCATTTCGCCTGATTTCCTCTTGAGTTGCGCCATGGGTTGACTGTGGCGCAACGACGTGTTACAATGGGACACGACAACACAGGAGCAACGAATCATGACAATTCTTTCGCCTAAAGAAGCTGCAGCGAGGCGATCTGAAGCCCGTAAATTAACGGAAGCCGAACAAAAATCTTGGCTCGGTGCAGACGACACTCGCATCCTTATTGAGGATGACTATGCTTACTTGTGGGACGTGGACGACGACACGTGCGGAGCTTACGAACTTTCTGCTTCTGGCGCTTGGTTCTCGACTCCAAGCGATGAAACGTGGAAGGACTACTAATGCATGAGCTTCGCCACCTAGGCTACAAGCGCCTACAGGCCACAGACCCGGTGGAAGACAACCTTCGGTCAGAGTGGTACGCGGCAAAAGACCGGTGGGAAACAGCAGGTGCGCCAGTCGATGGCCCATTTCGCCGCGCCTTCATGCAGCGGGATAAGGCTCTTTCAGACTATCTCTGGAACAGGGCTGTAACCGACATCGAAGCCGACAGGGCCAAACATCCTAAGGCGAAACGGAACCAGCCGGTGCCCCTGCGCGATCCGGAATCTGACCATCCTTCCCGCGCAATACCTTGACAACACACGGTGTCCCGTGCTACAATGGGACACTAACAACAGCTTCAAGAGGGTAGAAATGGACGAACACACGAAATCTGCGCAATCCAGTGCCACGAAAGCTTCTAAAGAAGCGGACAACGCCGAAACAGCGGCGCAGAAGAACAAGCCTGAAATGGCCTCAGAAGCCGCAGAGGAGGCAGCTTCACACGCCCGTGCCGCGTACGGCCATGCCCATGCAGCCCATGCGGCAGCTACCGGGAAAAAACCGGACGCGCACAGCAAAGCGGCACTGGGTCGCTGGGACCGGAAGCTAGAGCACCACGGTGGACAAGACGCCTTCGATGCACACGATTTCTCAGAGTCAATGATCACCCACGTGGCAAAGCTTGCAGCTTCACACGGGTACACTCCTGCCGCTCAGGCCATGGAGGAAGCAGCGCAACACCATCATCGCGCTAACAAAGCTTGGCTTTCCGCTTCTGATTGAAACAGTTAGACCGCGCCCTCGAAACCCGGTGGCGCGGCCTCTTTGTATTTTCAGTTCTTAGTTTTGTACTGACGTATTTTCAGTTGCATCGCCGGGTCGTATTTCACTGGCAAAACAGTAAAAGCGATGCAAAGAACCAAGGGAATCCACCATTGAAACCCTAGGCGATGCAGCCCCAAAAACATGAAACTAACCACCGGGAACATGAGATACCATGAAACGTTCCTCCATGGTTTGTAGGGCACTCCAGTGGTCTTCTCCACCCATTCTTCGTGTATATGGTGCATGTTTGCAACGTGGGCGATTGAATAACATGCCAGCACCATTAGGGCGTATTTCACCAGCGCCCCCGCATCACTCGAAACACTATGTGGACCATAACGGCCATGCTTATGCCTATTCCAAAGGCTGTGGCTGCATCTGCAAAAGTCATCCTGTTTCACCTCCAATGATTCGTGTCGTGTCTCCAGTATATCACGTAGGGTGGCATCGTGTCAATGTGTCACGTTTACAATGCGAGGCGGGGACGAAAGGGGACTGGGGACACAACCGGGAGGCGAGTTGAGACACGGCGGGGCAGTAACACAGGGACCCGCCCAAGACCACCTGTACCACCTATATGCAGGAGTCTACGGACGGGGGTATAATCCCGGACTCACGGAGACAATTTTCTGACTCTCCAGATTCTAGTAGTAGGTGGTCTGGTGGTCTTGCGACTGTATTCAGTTTCCCGTCAGACCCCGTACGGACGGCCTCTAGAGTTAGCGCTATATCAAGACCACCTACCCGGACCACCTGTGGCCCTGTGCCGCCTCTATCGTATCTCCAGCCGGTCTTGTGCCCCTCTGTCTTGTGCTGGACACTTATGTCTTGTGCCCCTCTCGTCTAATCCGAGGACCCCTCTGCGTACCACCATAGGTGGTCTTGCCGCATATATAGGTGGTCTTGGGTCTCTATACAACCGGGAGGCGAGTTCTAACTCTCACCGCCTCAATCCGCCCCCTGTAAGTAGGACGTATTGACAACCTGTCGCCCCCGTGGTACAATGGCCTATAACCGAGCAACACAGGACTGATTCGCTATGACGGGACATTTTTCAAGGAACCTGAGCCGCGACGACTGGAAAGTAATCCACAGGGTCATACGTCATGACGACGACTGGCATTTTCATCCGCCATGCAGCCCTGTGCACAACAATATAAACACTCGTGCGGCGTTGTGGGCCAAAATCAACGAGCATGCGGTAAACGGCAGGGTAGGTCGCGTGACTGCCGGGATGGACTGCGACTGCACTCAGTACCGTTATGAAGCAGTGATTGACGTGCCTAAGGGCGCGATGGTCGCCATCCGCGAGGAAGAAAGTTGGTACGACAGTTTGGACGGTTATGCGCAGCGTTGGTACCGTTCCCCATTGGAACCAGTACAACATTACAGGTCGCGCGATGATGGTGTTGCGCTGCTTCCTCCATGGCCTGAGCGGCACGGTTTACCCCGGCACTTTGGAAGTGGAGCAAGCGTGATGAATGACCGCACCAAAAAGGCTCTGGAGGCTTCCATTGCCAAATGGAAGGCCAACACTAAGGCTACATTACCTCGTCACTTTCGCACGGGTCCGAAGGACTGTGCTCTCTGTAGAGAGTTTCAGGATAACAGCCTCCTAGCTCCTTGCAGTTACTGCCCTGTCTTCCGTAAAACGGGGGCGAAGTTTTGTCATGGCACTCCGTACATGAAAGCTTCTAGTGCGCGGCAACTGTGGGTGATTGGACTATCAGAACAAGCCTCCAAAGAACAAATAAAACAGTTGAGAGCTGATGCTCAAGCAGCCGCGCGCGAGGAAGTGGAATTCCTCAAGTCGCTACGCGAGCCAGAACAGGAGCCAATAACATGATTTATCTCACCAAACAGCAGATTTTTGATCGGGTAGTTGCTCATGCCCGGAAACAAAAACAAAAAAGTGAGAGCAGAGGCTCTTGCCTTTACCGTGGTCCAAATGGGACTAAATGTTTTGCTGGAATTTTCATACCGGATAGCCAGTACGCCAAGCAAATTGAAGGAACAACTTTTGTTTGTTTATTGTATGGAACGGCACCAGAGATTGACCCCTCAGATTTCTTCTTCGTCGAAGAACTCCAAAACATACACGACAGATATGAAGTGGAGGAGTGGGAAAGCAAATTTGGATATATGGCGGAGGATGAGTGCCTCAGTTACACGCCTCCAGAACAGGAGCCAACAACATGACATCGTATAAGCTTTACAAGCTGACCGACGACCAATACAATAAACTCTTGGAGGCATCCTGACAGGCTATTTTGACGAACTGTTGGGGTATGCGCAGGCCCAAGCCTTCCGCTGGAGGGTCATGGCAGATGCCGAAGCGAACGAGATGATGGGGTCGCTGTGCCTTGAGACAAGGCTGAAAAAGTATCACTTGCTCATACGGACAGAAATAACAGAGAAAGAGGCTCTTGAGCCTTTGGATTCCCGAGGGACTACGCTCAAAGAAACTGAAATTGATGAGGGGACTACGACATGAAAATTCAGTTTGACAAGCCTAAGGATCGCGGGGAACCAATAGCTTACATTACAGCTTTTGGCAATTTGGTGATGCGTAGGCAAAGTCTTGATGGGGATCAACATCATCATCCGGCAGTGTCGTTTCATGCAGATGAAGAAAAGGCAGCTGCACCAGCGTGTCTTTGGACTAATTGGTTCCCTGATGATTATGACAATCAAGCCGTTTTCTATAGCGGCGACAGCATCACAATCACCTTCTGACAGGGGGACCCCGAGCTATGACTTACTACTTTTTCCTACTTGCGCCCTATATGGTGGTGTCACTATGTCTCATGACGGTAGCCACCGCTCTTACGCTCGCTTTTGATGGAGGAGCTATGAGCACTGCCCTGCACGGCAAGGAATTTTCGTCGTTTATGTTTAAACGAGCGCAATTCAAATCTCGTGTAGCCATCCTTCTAGGGCTACTGTCCGTAGTAATGGCCTTCTGGGCGGGGACAATGCTGTGATAATCTCAGAGTACATCTGCGGGCGCAAGGCGAATAAAATGGCTTTCTCTGTGTCACAAGTAGGGGAGAATGCTGTGATAATCTCAGAGTACATCTGTGGACGCAAGGCGAATAAAATGGCTTTCTCTGTGTCACAAGTAGGGGAGAAAGTTTTCGTAGTGGGGGCTTACTTTCCAAAGGGCTACAATAAGCCTTTTTACTCTGACCCAGTGTTCATAGGGAACAGGGAGAAATACAGGGGTCCTGGCCCCACCAAATGTGCTTACAGGATCATTGTGAAACCGAAGGGGAAGCCAAAATGAGCTATCGAATCCCATGCACCGTTTGTAGCGGCACCAATTTTTCATGCGTGGACTCGAGGCCGTCCAGACATGCCGGAGTAGCTTGCAGACGGGTACACGAATGCATGAACTGTAAAAACCGAGTTTATACTCACGAGGTTTTAGTCACAAGTGACGATTCCGACATTAAGAACGACAATTTTAGTCGAGCGAAAGGGTTTAAGGAAGACCTTGAAAAAATGCTCGATGAGAACATAAGGGGCCTGATTGACAAATACTTCCCGACCCAGACTGGGTTCCTACAGCCCTCTGTCCGGGGTGGCAGACCACAGCTAAGAAAGAAAAGTACAGCGGACGCAAGGGTAAAAGCCGACAATTCCTTTGACGTCGAGGCTTTTATGCTGACAACTAAAAAGTACATGAAGTCAAAGGGCCTTAAGAGAGGATACAAAGCTTGCCCTGATTGCGGGGGTCGGTGGATTTTTCAGACGGATAACGAGGGCCTTGTAGAGGCCAAATGCAACGGCCCATGTGGCAGAGAGGGAACAGCATGAACACCGACCCTGATTTAGAATCACCAAGTTTTGACCAGTGCCAAGCTATGGTAAGACCAAAACATGGCTCTTTCATACTTGGCCCCAAGCCAAGACATGAGCAATGCCGTAACAAACCTGTCTGGATTGCTACTGAAATAATAGCGGGGACCGATGGGAAACAAGGGTCAATGTCTCTGTGTCAAGAGTGCGCGGACGCTATGTTGAAAATTGAAGACTTGAGAACCAGAGTGATGCTTACGCCTATTAGGTCGCCTCAAGTATGACACATTGACACCATGACACGGGTGTGGTATAGTAGGGCATAGGTACAGGAGCAGCCATGACAGACGTATCGAAGCTGGTGAGGGTGAAGCCGTTGGAATGGATGACGCCAAATTTCCCAGGGTGTCCATATGCCCGCACAATTGCAGGGGCATATTGGGTCAGAGCCTTTGAACCGGACGAGGTATGGCTTGAACTTGATGGCATCGAAATTGGTGGCAGGTTTCATTCCATTGACGCCGCCAAAGCAGCCGCCAAAGCAGCCGCCCAATCGGACTTCGAGCGCCGCATCCTCGCCTGCCTCACAGCCCGCACGGGGGCAGCGCCATGACACCATCGCATAAAGAAGCCCTTGAGTGGCTGCGCAAGCATGGCGGCGATGCCGCATTCGACAAGTTTGGCGTTGCCTTTGCGATGGGCGAAACAGCCCCGCACACACGCTCGACATGGAACGCGCTCGCCCAAGCTGGGCTAGTTGAATTTTATAATCCCTTCGGAAAGGGGCGTGGGCGGGTCCGCATCACAGCCCGCATGGAGAATGAATGATGCGCAGCAATGTGGTCGACATAACCGTTCAGAAACTTCACGAGACAGACAGGGCCGTTCTGGTAACGGACAGCATCCCGGAGAAGGGGGTGTGGCTTTCGAAGTCTCTCATCGAAATCGAAGCATCGGCAACTGGCGGGCTATATGAAGTCACGCTCCCCGAGTGGCTGGCTCAAGAAAAAGGATTGATCTGATGAGCGCCATAGAGCATAAAATGATGATGGATGCGATTGGGTTTGCTGCCCAACTTCTCGGACCACAAGCGGAGGTCATGCGTCGTTTAATAAAAGCCGAGCAGTCGATGCACAGCTTCATGCACATCACAGATCCGACCATGTACATCAAGGCAATCAACAGCGACGGGCTTAGACAGCAAGTCCACTTGGCAAAAGCCGCGCTCGCATTTGTTGAGGCCGTTAACGAGGTTAAGTCTGAGCTTGGCATTCATTCTGGCCAAGAGGCCGCGCCATGATCTGGAACGGCACCGACCCCCTACAGCAACAGGAGAATGAATGATGATTTTTGAACATACGCACCGCGAGCGTGGAATGTGGCGTGGCTGGATTAAGAACGGCCAAGCTTTGGAATTACACTGGTCGAGCCGATATTTCGAGATTGGGGCTGGGATACTCGTCCATAGTGATGAAAGCGATTTTGGCCGCCGAATGCTATGTGTCAAATTGGGTTGGTGCTCCGCATATATCCCGCTCGGAATGACGAAGTACGAAGTAGATATAAACTGCGAGCCGCAGTGGAGCGCCTTCATCAGTCGAGAGTTTGGGTTCACCCTCCACTGGGGCCAATGGCGCAAATATTTCGACTTGCCCGGCAGCATCTTTACCGTGGCATATCAAAAGCAATTGCCTGACGGGTCATGGTGCGAAGTATTCGACACCGCTCGCGCAGAGCATACCATTTCGGCTCCATACCGCTACACGCTCGCCTCGGGAGAAGTTCAAGACCGCGTGGCGACGGCTTCAAAGCGGCGGCATGTTCTGGGCCGTAGGCTTCTCCGCAGTCTTGGCTGGCCGACAAGCATCCGGGAAAGCATCAACATCGAATTTGATGGCGAAGTTGGCGAAGGAACTGGATCATGGAAAGGCGGTACAATCGGCTGCGGCTACGATCTACGCCCCGGCGAAGATATGCTCTCAGCTTTGCGGCGCATGGAGCGCGATAGACGGTTCACATGATCTGGAACGGCACCGACCCGCTACAGCCTGACCACGACCTCATCCCCCTACAGCAGGAGCAGCCGAAATGACACACGCGCTTACAAGAACAAGCCCAACAGGCGAAGGCCAGAAGTTTATCGGTCGTTGCGTGAAGTGCGGGGCGGAAGGGTTGGGCATAGGTGCTGCTCTCGAACCATGCCCGCAGGATGATCTCGTATCAGATGAAAAGGCACTTCTCGGCCTTCTTGAAGAACAGCAGGAGCAGCCATGACCGACACAGCGAACGCGCCGGAGCGCTACGGGGCCACCCGCGTCACCAAGATACGGGCGGCCTATAATGACCTGCGGCAAGCTATTGCATCCGGCGATCTTGATGCGGCTCAGGTTGCTTTTGATCGCTATGAGGCGTGGTCTGACTATGTTCTGGACGCTCGCCACGCCACCCACTGCGACGAACTGGTGGCGGCGGCGTATGTCGCGGCTTCCGAGAAGGCATGGGCAATCGCTGTTGAAATGGAACTCCATGCCGCGATTGGGTCCACGACAAAGGCCAAAGCTGAAGCAATAGAGGGCGCAATCCTCTCCGGAACCCCAGACAACGCCCGCGCCGCCCTGACCTCCTACGGTGAACGTATGAGGGCCGAGGGCGCGCGTGAAGCGCAGGCGAAGATCGCGCGGCTGGCGGAGGCGCTGAACTCGATATCAGACATGAAGCCACACCATGCAGGCCAAACGAGTAACGAATACCACATGCAGGAAATCGCCCGCGCAGCCCTAAAGGAGAGCGCCAATGAGTGAACAGGCAAAAGTCGGTTTTCGCACCAAACGAGAAGCGTTTGTGTCGTGTCTGTCATGTGGGCAGACCACCTTGGCATTCGTTTTTTCCTACGAAAATGGTGGCCTTCACGAAAAGACGCGATGCCCTAAATGCAGCAACACGGCCTACACACATAACTTGGGTGGACTGTGGGAATTTATGCAAGCAGCGGCGAAAGACATAGCCCGGATCAAGCTTGACATGATCGACCTTCAAGATGACGGAGAAGATCGATGAGTGACGACGAGCGCTACACCTGCCTTGTGGACTGCGGCCTGCCAGCAGAGCTGTGCGCCTGC
>ERZ650304.74-NODE-74-length-63235-cov-8.679060_pt1 | contig 63235 bp, 76 predicted proteins | sample MGYA00376240_ERZ650304 | MGnify/ENA primary metagenome ERZ650304 (study PRJEB26733, sample SAMN07839271) | wastewater metagenome | biome: small river; feature: stream; material: water | place: USA: North Carolina | collected 2016-03-01 ...
CGATCTCGTTGAGCGCAGTTTTATGAAAAAATTTCCGCTTCTATAGCGCGCCCCTGTTGGAGTCCCAGAGGCGAATCTGCCAGGCCGCCCGCGCGACCATAGCGACAGCGAAGATCACGAACACAAGCAGGACCAGCAGCGGCGCTGGGCCCCGCGCGGCAGCGCCGGGGACAGCCGATCCGGCGTTCGGCCGCGGCACCCGTTGCTCCGCCGGCGCTTCATGCTGGGCAGGCGCGCCGCCGGCGGCCTCTTCGCATTGTCGAACCAGGTTCGCCGCTGCCTGCTCGACAGCCAATCCGGCCGGCGCGCAGCGCAACTTCCGCGGTGAGTGCAAGAAGATGTATTCCGAGTAGTCAGCAAACAGCAGCTGCCACAGCTCGCTCGCGGCGGGGTGCGTCACCAGGATCAGGTCAGCACCCGTGGCCCGGACCCGGACGAGGTCCACCTGCCGCATCTGGTGCGCATTGTCGACCACGTAAGTTTGCCTGCTGGGGTAGTCATCGACGATGCACCAGACGTCGGTTCGACCGGTGGCCCGTAGCCGGTCCCGCTCGGCTTCAGTCGGTACAAGCAGCGCGAACTTGCGCTGGTGCAGCTGCTCCAGCCAGGCAGCCAGCTCGAGCGCCTTGGTCGTGCAACCGCTGCGCCGCCGTCCCTGGACGAGATGATACTGAGGGCGGTCAGGTCCCATGACGGCGGTCCTCCCGGCCGAGCGGGCGCAGCGCCGCTGGCTCCAGGCTTGCTCGATAAGCAGCGCAGCGATTCAAAAACACATCGGGCGGTGGCACATCATCGGGACCCCCCGCGGCACCATCGGGGAGCAACGCCCATAGCTCTGGCACATACCAGCAGAGGTCGTGCCCAGAGTTCGCACGATGGGCGCGGATAGCCTGGCGCATTGCGCGAGCTGCTTCCAGCAGCTGCTCGGGCGACATGTCGGCCAGGTCGGCATCCGGGTCCTTTGTCAGCATTGGCACGGCCTCTTCCGCGACCCGCAGCGCGCGCAGGCCTGCGGATCCACATAGCCGGGAATGCGGCCGGACGCAGCCGGCCATCGCACGGCTATTTCTCGCGAATAGACCATCGCCACGCTGGCCTCATGGCCGTCTGGGCCGGGCAGCGCGACATAGAGCAGCGCGCGCGGCGGGTCTACCAGCTGGTCCATCTCGTAGCGGCAGGGTAGCCAGGCGGTCTCGGTCCCGGTCCACCACCTCACCTGCAGCCCTGTCCCGCAATGGACCGGCTGTTCATCGAGGTAGTGGCGCCACCCCTGGCTGCTACGCAGCTGCACCAGCACCCCTGGCTTCGACGTGTGCGGCCGGATGCGCCCGACGCGGCCGTGGGCCACCTCTTCTTGCTCGTCCGGGGCGGCGTCCACCCAGCCGCAGAACGGGCATACGGCGCTGCCATCCAGCAGCGTTTGTTTGGGACCCAGCTGGCGGCAGGATCCAGTGAACGAGGCAGTGAACGGATTGCTCATGATGTCCACCTCCTAAACGTGCCCAGGAGTTCAAGGGCCACAAAGATCAGCCAGGGAGCGCAGCACAAGACGCCTTTGAGTTCTTCGGACATGCAGGGTCTCCTAGCCTCGCTGCGCCGGCCGCTCCAGCGTTACAAGCCCATCTTTCAGGACGTCCAGCAGCTCGTCGTGAACCCGAAGCGCCTGGCTGATGCAGCCCGCCATGTCGACGGCCTTGGCGCGGTCGACCGCCCCGTAGGTGTCCCAGCTCATGCTCAGCTTGAAGTACTCGCGCTTGTAAATGTTTCCGTTTCCGTCCTCCACCGCCCCAGACGTCTGGTAGCAGGTGTGAAAGTAGACGGTGCAGTCAGCAGATCCGTAGGCCAGCTTCAAGTAGCTGACATTGACTCCGGTAAGCCGGGCACTGCCCAAGCAGCGCCGCTCGATCTCCAGTCGGGAATCTTGCGCGGCGCGCGCCGCAAGAGAATCGAGCAGCGCATGAAAACGCTCCTGCACCGCTGAGGCGTTTTCCTGAATGCCTAGCACGCGAGGGAGAGATGGTCCGCTCGACGAGTCGTCGTTGTTTGTCTTGTTAGTCATCGTGATGTTCTCTCTCCGCGAGATAGTTGTTAGTAGTGGCACATAGCGTCGCACTGAGCAGCGTGGGCGTTCTCGATCAGGATCCACAGGCACCTTTGAACGGTGCTCAATATGCTGGCCTCGTGAACCCAGCTCGGGCGGATGACTCCTGTCAGACGCACCGTTCCGTCTCCAGAACTATCGATCGTAGCTACGTCGAGACCCGGAGCGTATGGATTCCCGCGCAGATCCTCTCGGATCGCATCAGGGACCTCGAAGAATCCGTCTCGTTGTCCCAGAGTCACTTCGAGCATCTGAGTCAACAAGCCTACAGGTACATCGGGCAAAACCACCGCGCGAAGCGTCCTGGCGTCAAAAAACGAAGAGCGCGGCTCGGCCTTGGCGGCGGTCATGTCGAATCACCTTTCTGAATATTTCTATAGTCGCGATCGCCTGACGGTTGCAACACTTTTTAGCTCGTCCGTGCTAATAATCTGACTCGCTCGTCGCTGCCAAGCGAATCGTGCCGGCCTTGGGACCGAGATACTTCTCAAAGAGGTCGAGCGCTGCCAGCAGAAGCACTGCCGGAAGGATCCGATCCCCAACCAGGACCTGCAGCGCTACGCCGTGCGCCCGGTGCTCGATGAGGTTGACCAGCGTTGCGACCGTCGGCTTCTCTGGGAGGCCGACTTGTTTGGCGAGCCACGCTGGTATCAGGTCGGCCAACATTTCCCCGCGAAGAAATTTGCGCGGCGAGTGAGACAGGGCGCTTGGAAAGCGGACGTGAATGGCACTCTCTATCCTGGCGAGCTCCTCGGCGATAGCTGCGGCCGCCGCTCGCAGCTCTTCGGCGCCCTTGATCCCGATGTGAATCTTGACCTCCGCGGCCTGCTTTCCGCGGAGACCCCACCGCAGACGCGCTTCTTGGTAGCTTGCTCTGAGCTGCAGGTTAATCAGGCAGCCACGCATGTGTCGCCGCTCGGCGCGCGGTTCCTTCTGGGGATCGTACCCATACTCCTTGATGCTCCAGGGAACGAACACTGACCAGAGAGCGGCGCGCTTGCGGGCCCCCTTCGTCATCCCAGAAAGCCGGCGACGGTCGATGCCGACCCATTCCACATTGCCCTGCTGCTCTGGTCGCTCATAAGCGGCAGGTGCTGGAAGCGCGCGGGCAAAACCAGCCTCCTGGTGCTGCCCCGGCTGCAGCTCGTCGTGCGGCGGAACCACCGCCTCATCGTAGCCACGACAACCACCCCATTCCATTCCGCAGCGCTGGCATTTTGCGAACCCTTCGGGGTCAACCGGGACCACGTCCCGGTGACCAGCACATGGATTTTCGGGATCATCCTCCGCCAGGTTCTCATCGAGATCGATTAGTCGGAGGTCCGGTAATGGGTATGGCGCTGCGGATAGCATTCTCAAAGCTCCTTGGGCGGCAGGTGGATAGGACAGGGAGGCCCGATCCCGAGCACTCGCTGGAGGTCGCATCTGGGACAACGCTCTCCAGGGGATTCCCAATGAAGTCGCTCATCGGAGTCACGGCTCGGCCCCGTAGTTCCCCCAGGAGTGGTACCTGAGTTGGCCACGACGCCGCGAAACAGTGGATTCACGACGAGCATGAAGTTTCGTGCCAAGCCAGACGCGTTTGGCTGCTCCTCGGCTTGTTCCATGTGGAAAGCCCGGAGAGCTTTCAATACATCGCCCGGGCGGGGCCTGGACGCCAGCCTGATCCACCGCTTCAGCTCAAGAAGGGCCTTGTATTCGCGGCGTGTCATGGTTCTTACCCTTGTAGCAAGCGACGCGGAATCGCGATGACCGCCCCACAGTCGCAGGTGATTGTCTTTTGTTTGAATGAATCCGGCGTCCACATCAGGCTTCCGCTGGGGGAAGGAAGTTCCTCGTTGCAGTTTAGACAGGTGATAAACCACGCAGCCGGCGTGATAGCCGCTTTGGGCCGCGGTGCCTTTCTTTGGCTTTGGGGGATCATATTTATCTCCGTTTTCGCTCAAAGCGGTTCGGCCTGGGGACCTTCCACCCGCGGCGTCGGTATTCAGCAGCCCCTGGGTAACTTCCTGGCTGCTCACTGTGCAGCCCCGGCGCCTTGCCGAACCTTCACCCTGATGAGAGCGGCCAGCTCAGTGCACAGCGCTGGGGCTCTCACCGGATCCCCTGTCCCATCGGAAAGGGCTGTGGCCTCGGTCAGCAGAGCCCCGAGCCGCGCGAGGATGAAATTTTCATCTGCCTCGGTCGGGTTACCTCTCAGGATCCTGCGCGCCTCCGCGCTCGGCGCCGGAAGGGCCAGGGATGAAGGGAAGGCATGCACCGCAGTGTCAGCCGCCTCGCGGCGAGCCCGCTTTGCGGTGACTGCCATCGCGTGAGCAGCGGCAGCGGCGGCATGGAGAAAACGTGGCTCGGGGCCCTCGATTGCGGCATAGCCGCAGCTGACCGATACCCGGCCGCTGCTTGCCGTTCGGACCGCAGCCCCTACGCGTTCAGCCACCGCGCGCGCCGCGTGGTGGCTGTGGGCCGACCCGACCAAGCATAGAAGCATCTCGTCGCCGCCCCAGCGCACCGCAACATCTCCACCACGACAGGCCTGGGTGGTGGCGCGCGCGGCAAGCTCGACTGCCCAATCGCCCTGCTCAAGACCTCCGGCGTCGTTGTGGGCCTTTAAGTTATCCACGTCGACAAGCACCAGGGAGCACTTGTGCCTCCTGCAGAGCCTCGAAATTCGCTCGATGCCGACCTCTCGCCGGAGCAGGCCAGTCATGGCGTCGAACTCAAGCTGCTTGACGCGCAGCTCCAGCAAGTCTCGCTGCTCTCGCAGGCGCTCTACTTCGGTCAGTTCAGATGCGGCCATGGAACCACCTCGCAATCATCAAACACGGTTTCGGCTGTCGCGTCAACCTGTTTTTTCTAATCGCCGCTAAAAGCTCCACCGAGGTTGGTTTCCCAGCGACCGGCCTGGAGGATCCTGCTTGCGATGCGCTTGCCTACGAGATCAAAGAACGGCCAGTCCTCGGCACCCCGACGGATCTCTATGTCGGTGCAGATCACCAAGCGGGTCATTCGCTGATAAACAGCGTCGATGAGGACCTCGAGGCGGTTCAGCGTAAACCCCGAAGCACCGAAGTAGGCTTGTCCGAGATCGTCGAGGACCAGGAAGTTTAGCTGCCCGACCGCGCGCAGGATCGACTCATGGTCAACGCCGGTGGCCTCGGCAGCAGTGACATATCGCGACCTCCGGCCGGTGCCGCCGAGCGCGAGGTGAGGGCAAGCTGCCCAGCCCGCGGCGGTCGTTTTGCCGCAGCCGTTAGCTCCGGACAAGAGCAGGATGCTGCTGCTGGTAGAGAGCCACGACTTCACGGCGCCCATGGACCTGGTCGGCGCCGGCTGGCGGTCCCAGGTGCAGGCAAGAACTCGCTCGGGGATGCCACGCCGAACCGCTGCAGCCCGTAAATCGGCGAGCTGCGCTCGATGCGCTCGGTCGCGCACCTTGGGACAGTTCCCGGCGCCGCGCCAGGAGCAGCGCCGCTCGTTTTCGTCCGAGCAGCGGTTCACCAGCTCGGCGCGCATCCCGCAAGCTGCAGTGCGTTCGGCCTCGAGCGCCTGGGTGGATAGGCGCTCAAGCATCTCCTGGAAAGACTCCGATCGCTGCTCGATGGGCTCGGCGGTCATAGGCGATGCCTCTGGCGGCCAAGCGCCGCCGTAGCTTGGAGGTGGGCTCAAGGACGCGGCGCGCTGTGCCAGCACCGATGATCCGGAGGGCTGAGTGCGATCGCGGCCAGCTGGCCACCAGGCCTGAAGTGAGCGGGTCATTTTTGCAAGTAACCTCGAAGGTCGGCTGGAGATACTTCCGGCTGCCCCTCGGCGGGGGCCGATGGCGCTGCGCGGCCCGAGCTGCCGGATACTGGCCGTGATGCTGGCGGAGCCTTGGCCTTGGCAAGGAGCTCAGCAAAGACGTCGCCGCGCGAGCTGCGCGCGCATAGCGCGTTTACAGCGGCGCCGCGGCCGCGGTTCGGATACTCGCCCAGGGCGAGCAGGCGCCCCATCTCCTGGAGCTGCTGGACGGTTGCGGGGTTCTGCGAGAGAGCGCTTTGGAAGGTCAGCACCTCGTTGGACGTCGGCTCGTTCCGCAGCAAGAGCAGTCGAGCAACCCGCGACCCATCGCGGCTGGCTTCGACCATCAGCAACAGCCGGCGCTTAGCCTCAGCGCAGGTGATGGCCTCGCTGTCAGTTTCCACCCACGTCTCCTGGGCTTGGCGCAGTAGATCGCCGCTCTTGCGCGCGGCCTTAGAATCCTCCCCAGAAGCTTTGTGTTGTGTTTCTTCTGTAAAGCTTCGTAGCCCACTTGTCCCGTTTTTGGGCTGGAACGTCCCAGACATCGGGACCGCATGTAAGCCACCATGCGGTTTGTCTGAATCGCCGTGGCGGACGCATGGGACAGGCGGGACATCGTGCTCAGATGTCCCGTGTTCTGTCCCATCATCAGGGACAAATTGTGGGCTGGCTTTCGATTCCCGTACCCGAGATCTGTAGACTCTCTTACGGTCGGCCTCAGTCGTGGACCGCTTTTGGTCCTCAACATGAGCTGGGGCGAAAAGCTCCCCTCGGGCAGCATCCCACACGAGTGACCCCTCGTCGCAGAGCTCGTCGATGTAGGCCTTGATGCGCGGCCAGTCCGCCGCTCCCACGCCGTTGAGCTCTCGGCAAATTCCGCGCAGGCCGGCCGGGCCGGGCAGCGCCAAGATCCCACGGTCATCGAGCAGCCGAGTCAACAGGAAATAGAACGCCTGCGCCTCGATGCTGAGCAGCTCGAACGTGGGGGGATCCTGACGCCGCACCTTGACCCAGCCGGTGGTGTAGCGCATGGCTAGGCTTCCGACTCCGGAGCGGCCGCCGGCGGGGCTTCACTGACCGGCGGTGCATCGTCCCGAAGGCCGAGGCAGTAGGCCCAGGCCAGTTCGCCGAGCTCGAGCTCGAGCGCTCGGCGCAGCAGCCCGGACGGCGGGACGCGACCCGTTATGACCTTCGACAGGTGGGTTGAGCTGATCGCCAGGGTGCTGGCGAGGTGCTCCTGGGTCTCCCGGCGGTGTCGCAAAACGAGTGACAGCCGAGTCCGAAAAACATCAGGAAATGGGTCAGGGCGCTTCTTGAGCTTGGGCATCGATCACCGTGTAGCGAGTTGTGCAATAGTTGTCAAGATGCCAAAATTTGGCTTGTGCGCAATTGGGAAAAACGGTAAACGGTTTTCATGCGCAGCTCAACAGAAGGACCTGGCCGCCGGAGAATTTTGGCTATTGACCCGGGAAACCCCGACCTCGGAGCGGCTATTTTTGGGGAAGGACGGCTCATCCAGTCCGCTTGGGTCCGCTGCGCGCGGCCCCAAGACGGCACTTGCCCGGCCTGCATCCTGCGCAAGCCCTGCCGGCACGGTATCGAGCCAGCCCTGGTTACCAGACTGTGCGATGAGCTCGAGCAGCAGCTCGGCCTGAGCAAGCTCGGGCCTCGCGATCCGGCTATGCCAGAGGTGCTGGTGTGCGAGCTGCCTCTATACTTCAGCGCCGAGTTGGGAGGCGGCGGACCGATCGGCAAGCTTCTCACGGTGGTGGGAGCGCTCTGCGACCGAGCAGCCGCCTGGGGGGCTTCTGCATACCTGTATCGGCCGTCGGAGTGGAAGGGAACGGCCGCCAAGGCCACGCACCAGGCGCTGGCCCTGTGTTCGTTCTCGGAGGACGAGCTGGCATTGATACCCCGCGTGGGGCGGGGCAATAAGTGGAAGTACAACAGCGATGCCGTGGATGCTGCGCTTCTCGGTGCATGGTGGCTGGAGCGCGCCAGAGCACGGACCCCCGCGCGTGGGGGGGATTGGGCTGAGCTGCAGCGGCGGGTGCAAACGTGAGCCGGGCACGGACGCTAAAGCGGCGCGCGCGGCGCGCGATGTGGTTTTTGGCCATCACCAAAGGCCGCGCCGCCCACATTGTTGGATACGCCATAACAGAGGTGACCTGGCGGCGATCGCTGCGCCGCGGTCTGTGGCTTCCGTACTGGAACGGGGCGCCGCTGATTTCGCAGCCGATGCCCAAACCGAGCGGGAGGGCGGCCCCATGATTGACCCGGCTCTCGACAAGCAGCTTCGCGGACTTGCTCTGAGAGATCAGGCCGAACGTGATGTTCCAGCGCTCGTCGTGGCTTGCATGGGCATCGGTGTGACCAAGTATGAGGCGCAGCGCCTCCAGCTAGCCTTTCGCGCCGGCGCCAGGGACGACGATAAAGTCTGGAATGCCGCGGTCGTTCATCTGACTGCCCCCCGCTTGCGAGAGGCTGCCGAACACACGCGCCTTCTCGGCGCCGCGTTCGCGGCGGCAATCGCCGGACATTCGCCGCCGGAGGACACGCTAGGGCTCATCGAAACGGTGGTTGCGCGAGCGAGCGAGGTGCGGAAAATCGGGTTGACGCATGTACCAGATTGTGGGATGAGCAGTCCCAACAGGAGGACGACCGCTGCAGCTGCTCCACCACTCCAACCAACCGACGCAGCTGGCGGCTCGTTGGATGGAATGGCAAAAGAGACCGATGCTGATGTCCGGAAGCGTCTGGGTTACGACTCGAGCGTAGCCGTTGTGCCCTCCGAGGGCCATGTCAACCCGACGGGCTACAGCGGCAAGAGGCTCAGTCCGGATTGCCCGGGAGCGCCTGGGCGCGCGCGCTGGCCCCGCTGGACGGAGCTGCTAGCAATTCAGCCCGACACCCCGCGCCAGGCGCTGCAGCGGCTGCGCGCGCAGTGGGATTGCAGTACGCTCCAGGACGGAGTCTACGCCGTAGGGTATATCCGAACCTGCGACACATGCGGCGCTCAGTCGAGCTGCACGCATCAGCCGGCACCCATCTCTTCGGAGGTCGTTGTCGTCGATCCGCGGGTGCCGCGAGTGCTTGCGTCGATACCGCGGATTGACGGCGAAGGGCGGCTCCTCCCCGCGTCCTGGAGCCAGTACCGAAAATCTCGCCAGGTCGCGCGTCGCGTGGCCTGGCGACAACGAGCCGAAAAGTCTTTGGCGTCTGCAGATCCCGGAGATGTCGGGAAGGGAGTCGTGAAGCTACTGACCGAGGCCGGGCTGCTGCTCGGCCAGCTGCAGGCGCTCATCGACAAGTCCAGAAACGCCGAGCGCAAGGACAAGATGACCGAGCTTGTGTCGCAAGCGAGCGCCAAGCTAACAACCGCTAGCGCCAAATACAAAAGCCTAGCCTGACCAAGGAGAGAGCAGATGTCACCCCGAGCCCGCCACGATGACACCGCAGATCAGGAAGACGAATTTGACGACAACGAGAGCGGCGGCAGCGCTGCCGATGACGATGCCAAGCCGGCCGCCCCGGCGCGGACCTATCCGTATTTGAACATCGTCGCCGAGCAGGGCGGGGTGTTGATCGGGACCGAGGACCGCAAGGTCGTGCGCGCCATGACGCAAGATGATCTCATGGATGCCGCCGAGGAGCAGGCCAAGGTGGCGCACCAGATGGAGGAAGCCGAGATCCGCCAAGAGAAGATGATCGGCGAGGAGAAGAGCTACAAAAAGCTCCTGGACGGGGCGCGCGAGAACATTCGCAAGGCAGAGAATGAGCAGAAGGAGTGCGGTCAGCAGCTCAAGGCGCTCGCCTTTGAGATTGAGACCAGCACGCGCACCGTCGCCACGAAGGTGAATCTGACGGTCACCCCCAGCAACGAGCTCATTATGGTCGACGCCGAGACCGGGCAGATGATCGAGCGGCGAACCGCGACGGTCGAGGAGCTCGAGCGAAGCCGCAACAAGTCCCAGGCGCTGTTCTTCTCTCCGCCGACCTCGACCTCTGACAGCTCGGCGGCCAAAGAAAATCCCGAGGAAAAGGTGGTGGTGCTCAGCATCTCGGACTTCGGCCAGAGCAAAGCCAAGAAGAGCATCCGCGAGGGCCTGGCCGAAGTGCCCTACCCAGGGCAGGAAGGCCAGGACGCCGAGTGTCTCACGGTGCACTGGTCCGCCAGCTGCCCGATCGAAGGCAAGGGCGAGCTGGGGCGCCTGTACGCTGCCGTTCCCGCATGGGCTGCGCGGCGCCTTCGGGTGGTCGCGGAGGGCAATGAAAAGCTGGAGCTCGTCGAGATCAGCGCCGCGGCGGGCTAAGGGGCTTCGATGACCACGTCCATATTCACAGCGGGCTACCTGTACGTCGGCAAAGACAGGCTGGATATCACCCGGCGCGGGACCAGCCGACAGGCCAGGCGGGGGAGGCCGGCGCCCGGCGCCGTGCTGGCCCCAAGCTGGCTCATTTTGGGACCGGCGCTGGTGCGCATGCGGGCAGCAGAGACGCGCGAGCAAAAGGCTCTGGTGTTTGCGGAATACGAGCGCCTGTACCTGGGCGAGCTCGAAGGGCGCATCGCTCGCCAGTCGCGACAATGGGCGGCCCTGCTGGAGGACGTGGAAGAGCTGACCCTAGTGTGTTTTTGCGCAGATGCTGAGTTCTGTCACCGGCGGCTGGCCGCGGCTAAGTTGGCAGCGGAATCAGAAGGGATGGCAACATACTGCGGAGAGCGACCCCCACCGCCGGTCGATCTCCGCCAGAAGCAGAGGGACCTATGGGAACCATAGACATGGACCGCTTCGCCGAGGTTCGCGGGGCATGGCTCCAAAAGCTACTCGATGACGTCAAGGACCCTCCCGAAGGGAAAGGCTGGTGCAGGCTTGAGCTGCTCGGCCACCGGGTCCTGTACGGCTTCGCCGATGAAGTGGAACTGGCAGGGGCCAAACTGGTTCGGATCCGGACTCCGAACCTGCAGCGGGAGCTGGTCGACATGGGGAGCTATGGAGCGGCGGCGATCTACTGCTTCCAGCCGATGACCAAGGCCGAGGCGATCTCGAAGATCTCCTGGGTGCAAACCACCCTCTGGTCGCTCCGTCCAGAAACGAAGGCGCTGCCGGCCGCCGCGAGCGAAGCGAGCGCGCCATGAGTACTGCGGCGACAGGCATTCAGTGGACCGACCGGACGTGGAACCCAACGCGTGGCTGTCGCCGCACTTCCCCGGGGTGCCTAAACTGCTACGCGGAGCGTGTAGCAGCTCGGTTCTCTGCTCCTGGGCAGCCATACGAAGGTCTCGTTACGCTCGGGGCGAACGGACCAAAGTGGAACGGCCGGGCCGTGGTCGTCGAGAGTGCGCTGCGTGAGCCGCTCTCCTGGCGCAAGCCGCAGCGGGTGTTCGTCGACAGCATGAGCGATCTGTTTTATGAGCAGTTTTCCGACGACGACATTAATAGAATTTTTGCCGTGATGGGGAATGCCCCGCAGCACACCTTCCAGGTTTTGACCAAGCGCACCGAACGCCTGCTCCGCTGGTCTCAGGACAATGGGCCCTTCGGAACCAACGTCCGGGCAGCCGCCTTCAAGATGGGACTCAGCGACAGCCTGTGCTGGCCGTTGCGCAATGTTTGGATCGGGGCAAGCGTCGAGGACCAGCGGCATGCCTTTAAGCGCACAGACAACCTGATGCGCGCCGCGGCTGCCGTGCGATTTTTGAGCTATGAGCCGGCGCTCGGGCCGGTGGACTTCTCGCTGTATGGCACCGTCCCCAAGGACGTCGGCGGCGGCTACCAGGCGGTATGCGATCGCATCCACTGGATTATCGTCGGCGGAGAGAGCGGGCCTGGCGCGCGGCCCTTTAATATCGAGTGGGCGCGCAGCGCGCTCGCGCAGGGCGCGGCCGCCAGCGTGCCGGTCTTCGTGAAGCAGCTGGGGGCCAGGCCGTTCGTCGGGGAGCAGTCGTTTCTGCACTTGCGCGATAAGAAGGGTGGCGACTGGAATGAATGGCCGTCTGACCTTCGAGTCAGGCAGATGCCCGCGGTTGGCGGCAATGGATAGGGACGGAGCGCTACGCCAGGCAAGGGCTGCTCACGCGATGTCGACGTCGGCTGGCAGCACGCCGGCCGAGGCGGCATCCGCCGCCGCCATGGTCGAGTACCTGGTTAAAAAGTTCAAGCTGAGCCTGGCCGAGGTGACAGACCACGATGACCCGCGCGCCGGCGGCGGCTGCGATGCCCTGCCAATCGACCGCTGGGGCGGCGAGGAGATGTTTTTTATCCAGGCTGTCATCGGGGTCGCCGGCGGCGCTCTCTCGGCGGATCCCTTTGGGACAGCCTGGCTGGCCGGCCCGAAGATCGCCCTGCCGCGGCTGCATGCACTGGCAAAGCGTCTGCTGCGCCTCTACAGGGCCGAGGGCGACAAGCCCGACAGGAAGCATGTGACGCTGGACGAAATTCTTGGCCGTTACCCCGGGGTCTTCCACTTGGGGTCGAGCTCCACCCGCCGCGGCGATAAGATCTCCCTCTGGGTGGGTCTCACCCAGCGACTGATCGAGCGACTGATGCCGGCGCCGACCGCGCCTGATTCGAGCAGCACGGCGCTCGCGGTAGTGCCCTGGCAAATGCGGCAAGCAGCCAAGAGGCCGCCGCCGAGCGGTCCTGCAGGGGCGCCAGCTGACGGCCCCGGCAGGGAATACCATGTTGTTTCCGTCGCGGACTATGAGGCTGGCCGGCAGATGGCCGACCGGGTATTGCTGGGCGAGGAACCGGCTATGCTGGCTGGCCGGCGTGCTGCCCTTCATGAGCGACGAGAGGAGAAGGAAAAAACGAACGGACATTAAAAAATATGTTGCATCCGTCAAGCGGCCTGAGCTAAACCAGGTACCAGAAAGAAGGAGCCGCCGATGACTTCGACCATGACCGCCGCCGTTCCGTGCCTCGTCAAGGGATGTCCTGGGGATCTTACCTGTCATGGGCTCTGCTGCCAGAGCTGCTGGGACCGCTTACCCGAGGGCCTTGCGCGCGTTCTCGGCGGTCAGCTCGACAGGCACGCCAAGTCCGGGGCCACGCGGTTCCCGGATGCGCTGCAGGACCTGGTGGGCCACGTCCTGGCGCGGCTCGGTGCCGAGCTGGCTGGCCCGCTGACTGAAGAGCAGCTGGCGCTGGCTGACGCTCTCACTCCCCGCTGCCACACCTTTGCGAAGTTCGCCGACTTCTTCGAGTGCATCGACACCTATTTTCCGAAGCTACGGTGCGCCAGCTCGTCGAGCAAAGAATCCATCGGTGCAAGAAACAGGGAGTTTCTCAGCTGGAGCTGCCAGCTGGCCGACCTTTATGATCAGGCCATGGCCGCGCGCGGGGACAAGCGGCGCGCGGTGCGCTTGGGAGTGTGCGAGTTCTAAACACGGGTCGCTGGTCGAGTCTGACAACAGAGAGGACAGAAAAAATGGCCAAACGCCGAAACAAACCAGAGAAATCAGCGCCGCCGTCGCGGTGGCAGATTTGGGCCCTGCTCCTGCTGGTCTGCCTTTTGAACAGCTGCTGCTCTTCTCTTTTCCGCGATAGTGCGCCGCGCCGGCGTCTGGTCGCCGCAGTCACGGTGGACCTGGACGATCCGAGCTGGACCAGCAAGCTCGATGCCCGCGCCGCCGCCGCCGGCCTGGAGGCAGTGCTCTGCGCCATCGACGGGGTCTTGGCGCAGCTGGCGGCGCCGCCAGCTGCTGCCCCGGTCCCGACGGTCAACCTGGGCGAGCTGCACAGCGCGGCCGCCGCCGAGCGGCGGCGAGCTCGCGCCGAAGCCTGGCGAGCGGTGCACCGCAGATAGATCCGTCTCTGCCCGATCCACTCACCAAGGCAGCTGCCCACCCGAGCCCACTTTGGCCGGGGCTGTCATGGGGAGAGGGTAGGGCCCGGGGTCCTGCACGGGTCTTCCTGAGCCGAGATCGCCGTGGGCCGGGACTCGGACTCAGCCAATGCAGGACCCCGGGTTTTCGATTCTACAAGCAGCGCAGTCCCCAAGGGGAATCAAGGAGAAAAGTTTCATGACCAAGGCCGCACTCATAAAGGACACGCAGAGCGCGCTGGCGCAGCTTCGCAAGAAGCTCGTGACTGACGCCAAGGCGGGCCGCTCGGGCAAGGGCAAGCCACCCCGCGCTGCCGCGCCGCAGGAGCTGCCCGCGCCGCACTATCCGGCCACGCCGGATGCTGCCGAAATCGGCCCCGTCGCGGTTGGCCGGATTGCGGCCTGGCCGGACAACCCCAGGAAATTCTCAGACGACACCAAGTTCGCCGAGCTGGTGCAGATGGTGCAGGCAAAAGGCGTCCTTCAAAACATCGTCCTTCGTCCTCACCCGGACCCCGATGCCTTCGAGGCGTTCCAAATCGTGTGCGGCGAGCGCCGCTGGCGGGCGGCGATCCGCGCCGGCCTGGAGTACATCCCGGCCGCGGTCCGGATCCTGACGGACCAAGAAGCCTTCGAGATCGCGGTGGTGGAGAATGTTGGCCGGGAGGACATGTCTCCCGTCGACGAGGCGTTCGCCTACCAGCGGATGACGATGCTGTACAAGTACTCCGCCGAGGACGTCGCGGCCAAAGTCGCAAAGCCGGTCGGGTACATTCACCAGCGCCTGGTGCTCTGTCGCCTGGTTCCCCAGGCGCTGGAGTGGTTCAGAAACGACAGGTTTACGCTCGGCGGGCTCATTGAGCTGGCCCGGGTCGAGACAGCCCTCCAGGAGCGCTACCTGCGCGACATGGAGGAAAACAGCCACATGCGCGACGACACAGGCACGCTGAACGCGCTGACCGTGCGGCACGAGCTGCGCAGTAACTACCTAAACGGTCTGAGGCTAAACGCGGCACCCTTCGACGTCCAGGACCCCGATCTGGTCCCCGCCGCGGGCGCTTGCCACGGATGCCCGAAGAACACGGCCGCGCAGCGTCACCTCTTTGGCGAAAGCTCAGAAGAAGCTGCGGTCTGCCTGGATGGCGCGTGCTGGCGTAGCAAGGTCGACGCCGCTTGCGCGCTCGCGGTCGCCGGCGGCGCGCGTCTTGTCGAAGGGGAAGAAGCTGCCAAGCTGGTCACTGTTTGGGGGCGCCTTGACCCGAAGGCCAAGCTGAAGGAGCTGACGGAGACGTGCTATGCGGGTGCCGGATACCGGAGCTATAACGAGCTTCTTACCCCGGCGCTGACCGAACGGCCGGCGGAGCTGGTCCTGGTGCGTTCTCCGAGCCAGCCAGACAAGCTGCTGCGCTGCGTCCGGCAGGAGAACGTCCCTGAGCTGCTGAAGGCATCAGGGCATGACAAAATCGCTGACGCTGTGGCAAAAGAGGGGCGCCACGAAAAGTCGGCCGCCGACAACAGCGAGCTTGAAGCGGTGCTCCGAGAGGTCACGGCGATGGCTCAGAAACAGAAGGCCGAGGAGCGGGCGCGTCGCGAAGCAATGGTCGCAGTGGGATCCTATGTGACGACCGCCGTCGTATCTGCACTTGCCGGCGCTGACAGCAGCGAGCTTGAAGCGGTGCTCCGAGAGGTCACGGCGATGGCCTGGACGAAAGACGGGTCGGCCGCCGCCGAGCGGCGCGGCCTGGGCCGGGAGGCGGCGGAGCGCTGGGGGGACAAGAAGCTCGGGATCGAGCCGCGCTTGGAACCCATGAAGCTGCCCGAGCTGCTCGGGTTCCTGGTCGAGCTGCTGGTCGAAGACGTGGCCGGCGGGCAGTATCCGCCGCCGCGGGTTGAGCGACTATTCGAGCGTGTGCCTGGTCTTCAATGGAGCGAGCTACAGAAGCGGCACCTGCAGGAGCTGCGGGACAAAGAGAAGGCAAAGAAGGGCAAGGCGGCGGCGCCAAAGAAGGCAAAGAAGGGCAAGCCCGAGTAATGGAGGCAGTCCCGTTGAAGCCGAAGCGAACGACCAGCGCCACCGCGGCCGCCGCCTTGGGGCGCTGGGCTGCAGCGCTGGCCAAGCTGCCCCAGGAGAGCGAGATCCCGCCCGGCGCTGCTGGGGTCTCGATGCGGATCCACCGCGCCCGCATCGAAAACAAGAAGAGCATCCTGGAGCTCGCGCGCCTGGTCGGCGTCGCTCCCCTGACACTGATGCGCTGGGAAAGCGGCCGCTGCTTTCCTGGCGTGGATGACGTCGAGAAGCTGGCCAAGGAGCTGCAGCGCTCTCCTGGCGCGCTGGTCAGATGGGCCTAGACATGCTGACCATGACCGACGATATGACAAGGAGGACTAAGGGCCGTTCGGTGGTCCTTAGTATATCCGGCGGCAAAGACTCAGCGGCGATGGCGCTTTGGCTGCGCGACCTCGGAATCGAATGTCAGCTGGTCTTCATGGACACCGGCTGGGAACACCAAGTCACCTACGATTATCTCCGAGGGCCACTTACGGCGAAGCTGGGCGCGATAAAGGAGATCCGCGCCATCGTCGAGTTTAGCAGTGAGCAAAGCCGACTAGTCGAGCAGGTCATCGCCGACCTCCCGTTAGTGTCCCGGGCGTTCAAGGCCGGTTCGCCCATGGTCAGGATGGCACTCAAGAAAGGAATGTTCCCGGCGGGGAAGAAACGCTGGTGCACCGAGTACTTGAAGGAAGAGCCGATTAAACGGTTCCTGGAACCGCTCATCGAAGCCGGGGCCGACGTCGTCAATGCGGTAGGCATCAGAGCCGCGGAGTCTGAGCAGCGCGCAACCTATACGGAGTGGGTGGAGCTGAAATGGGCGCGCAAAGCTGGACGGAAGCTACTACTGCACTATGACTGCGAGATGTGGCGTCCAATCTTGAGGTGGACCATTTCCGACGTCATAGCCATTCACGAGCGCCACGGACTTCGGCCCAACCCGCTCTACTTACTACCCGGTATTGAACGCGTCGGCTGCGGCCCCTGCATCCGCTCGCGCAAGGCTGAGATTCGGGCCACCGCTGATCACATGCCGGAGAGCATCGCCATCTTGCGCGAGCTAGAGGTAGCCGTCGGCCGATTGGCGGCCTATCGGCTGGGCAATTCAAAAATAAAGAACCCCATCTTGCGCGCCCCGGCATTTTTTCAGGCGCCCATGGGAGACAACGGCGCGTGCTGGCCGATCGATGAAGTGGTGGCATGGTCGAGAACGTCTCGGGGGGGACGCCAGTTTGAGCTTTTCGCACCGACGGAAAATGAAGGCTGCATGCGGTGGGGTCTCTGCGAGGGAGCTCCAGCTCCCCAGGACGAGATTCAATGACCGACCGGAGTTCTATCCAGGCCTCGGCCGGCCGCATTGCCCCCGGGGACCGCTGCTGGGCTAAGATGGGCGGCGGCGTCAGGTCGATAGCCTGGGTAAAAGAAGATATCGGCAAGGGATATATGCTATCGGTCGGCTCGCCGAGTTCCCCAGCTCAGTACTTCGGGAACGCGAAGGTCAGCCCGCTGAATGCTCCAATCCGCAAGCCCCTGGCCCGAAGTAAGCCCATGCCGCGCCGCCCGCGGCAGCGCGCGCAGGGGAGCGAGGCCCGGGCCATCCCGATCAGCCGCACTGGAGGCGGCCTCAGCGGAGACCCCACGTTTTTGGCAGTCTCGGAACCTTCGGCCATGCGGCCGGTCATGAAGCCCCAGAAGCCGGCCCGGTCTCCGGCCTACCTGGCCTGGGTGCGGCGTCAGGCCTGCTGCAACTGCTTCGCGCGCGGCCCGAGCGACCCGCACCACGAAGGGCCTCACGGACTCGGCCAAAAAACGAGCGACTTCAACTGCGTCCCGCTGTGCCGGGCCTGCCATCGCCAGCTCACCGATAGCGCCCACCATCAGCTGCCGGACCCATCGCAAAGCGCGCCGCCGGGCAAGGTAGCGATGCGCAGCCTGGACGTCAGCCAGTCGATCATGCGGGCCACCAAGCAGCAGCTGCTCCTGCGCGCGCTGGGCAGGCTGCCGCTCGATCGGCAGGTCGAGGTCCTCGCGGCCGCCCTGGCTGGAGCCGAGGAGCTGGCTCATCTGTTGACGTAACTGCTGAGCTCGCGTTACCCATATAGGGGTGCCTCCGACCACACGACCAGGGCCGCCGCTTCCCCCAGGGGCCCCCGCGCCCATGGACGGGTTTTGGCCGGCCGGGCGACCCAGCCACAGCTTTAGCCAGTCCGATAGGCAGCGGGCGCTGCTGTCCTGGCAGGCGCTGCGCTCGCGGATCGCGCTCGGGGTAGGTCCGACCCAAGCGCGGTGGAGCACTTACTCCGCCGACCTGCTTTCGCCAGAAAAAATCACGCAATACCGCAAGGAGGCCCACACCGGCTACCCCTGGCGATGGGCTGACCTCTGCGAGCAGGTCATCGAGCGAAACAGCCACATCCGGGCGCTGATGCACTTCCGGCGCGCCTGGGCGATGAGCGACGTCATCACCTGGCGGATCGACGCCAGCGAGGAACTCAAGGACGACCGGCCGGCGCAGTTCGTTGCGGCCTGGCAGAGCGCCGTGCTCCGGCAGCCCGGGCTGCGTGACATCTGGGCCGACATCATCTACCAGCTGCTGTCGGCCAGCGCATACGGCTACAGCGCCGTCGAGGTCTTCTGGGACTGGCGGGATATCCACTTCGTCTTCGAGGGTGTTCGATACGAGATCCGGTCCTGGGTGCCAGTGCACATGGAGTTCGTGCACCAGAAGTCTTTCCGGTTCGACCTCGACGACGACAGCCCTGGGCTGTACAGCGCCGACTCCAGCTTGCTCCGCTGGCCGATGGGAAAGATCCTCTTCCACCGCTGCCTGGGCGACGGCATCACCGAGAGGCGCGGCTGGATGACGGCCGGCGTGTGGATTGAGTACGCGCTCCAGCAGGGCTGGGCCGACCTGCTCATTTACATGCACCTTTACGGGATCCCGCAGATCGCCGTGTTCACCGAGAAGGAGCTGCTCGACCAGGGAGAAGAGCGCGACGTGCTCGACACGGCGCTCGACCATTGGGGCCAGGGCGAGGTCCCGGTTTTCCTCAACGAGCACCGGATCGAGAAGATCGGCGCCGTAGAGGGAACCGGCGATACCATCCACCCCCGCGTCATCCAGATCGCCAAAGAGGACCTCAGCGTCCTCATTACCGGCAGCATCCTGGCTCAGACCCAGGGCAACGGGACCGGGTCCTACGGTGCCACCGACCAGCACGCCATCACCGCCCACGTATACCGGGTCCCCGATGGCACCCAGCTCGCCAACACCATCAGCGCTGGGCTGCTGCGCCCGGCCCTGCACTTCAACGTCGATGCGCTGGTGGCGGCGTCCGGCTACGCGCCCTGGCAGATCCGCGGCCGCTCTGGGGTGTTCGGGTGGAAGGCGAACGGCCCAGCCCCGACAGTAAAAGAGGTGATCGCCGACGCCAAGGAGCTCGCCGGCATGAGTTTCCCCGTGTCCACTCGCGAGCTGTCGCAGCGCACCGGCTGGGGCATCGCGGAGCCGGGCGACGAGCTCGGCGGCAAGCCTGTTATAGTTCCTGCCGGGGCCGCTTCGCTCGGTCAGATTCCGGCGGCCCGCGGTGCGCTGGGACCGGCGCGCCCACAACCAAACACCTCGAGGATCATCCAGCCATGACCGCAAGCGCGTCCGTTAACCCAGACCTCCGTGGATTCATCGTCGACACCGCGATTGTCCGCTACCTCGGCGACCGCCTGGTGGAGCTTCCGGCCGACCTGGTGCTGGATGAGGCCGACACGTCGCTGGCAGTGGCCATGAACCCGCCCGCCATCGCCGTGTTTGAGCTTCCGGATCCGTCCACTCTCTCGGACATCCCTGGTTCAAAGCGGCTCCGCTTCTTTGACTCGATTGGCCAGGCCGGCGCCTACAACATCCTGATCAACGCCACGGGGGGAGCGCTCATCGACGGCGTTCCACAGATCTCGATCGTCGGAAATTGGGGGGCGGTCGAAGTGGAATGGCGCGGGACCTACTGGCACGCCGCGTCGACCTTCAACGTCATGACGCTGGGCGGCGTCTTCGGGCTCGACGGGCAGCCCACGCCGGTCGATGCAGACTCCGACGAGTTTAACGCTGAAGAGCTGTCGGCCGATTGGGCGCTTGGCAGCAATGTTGCCCTCGACCCAGACCCGCCGGCGCGCGGGGAAACCTTCTCCGGACCTGCGCTGGTCAGGATCTCGACCACGCAGCGCCCGGGGTGGCTGCTGCTGCAGCCTTCCGACGATAACCCCGGCGCCCTGTTTCACAAGCCGCTGGCGGCGCCGCTGGCGAATGGGTTCCTGTATCTCAAGTTCTCGATGGACTCTAACGAGAACATCCCCGCGTCTGACGTTTTCCAGTTCGGCATCTTTCAGACCACCACGTCCCTGGGCGAGATCATCCCGGACCTCGACAACTGCGTGGTTATCGGCCTCGCCAGGGACACCAGCGACAACAGCTGGAACCTGGTGGCGAACTACAAGGTGGCTGGCGTCGGAGCGACGCTCTACGATAAGACTCTCGATTCCTTCACGCAGCCGTTCACTCGCATGGCCGTAGGCCGGGACGGGACGAATTTCCGGGTCTACGTCGGGAGCGAGAGCGGCGGGTTCAAGCATGTGGGGAGCTTCAGCGGCGCGATCAACCCTGACCGCGTGGCCTTCGTGGTGAACAACAACAGCGCCCCGGCGGGCGTCTATGGGATCGACTATGTGCGCCGCATCGACGGCGTTTTGCCGACGGTCTGAACTTCGACCAGAACAAGAAAGGCCAACATGCCGACTCATGAGACCAGCTGCGTAAACCTGGAAACCGGCAGCATTCCGCCGGGGACCGCCATCGAAGCCGCCGAAGCAGTGCAGCCCGTGTGTGCCAATCTGCCGCCTGGTTCGCCCAGCACGGTGCTGGTGGGCGCCATCGACAACACGCTCGGCAAGGGCCGGGTCCGCGCGACGACGGGCGCTGGCATCGCCTTCACCCTCAAAATGACCTGCACCATCGGCGGGTTACAGCAGGTCATCAATTGGCCGCTGCAGCCCAGCCAGGTCGTCCTCGGCCCGGTCAACGGCGATGGTAGCCCGCTGTCACCGAGCAAGATCTCGAAGATCGAGACGGTGACCGCCGGCGGCGCGCCGGTCGCTCCTGGCGCGACGGTCCAGCTGGCCTGGGTGCGCCCCGGCGGGCTCATTGCCCAGGAAGGTGCCGAGAACGTGCTCGGCGTGTACCCCGGCGATCGGGCCGCTGCGGCCGCGCCTGGCCGGCTCATGCCCGTCCGGGATGCCGGCCGCTGCGCGGCCCGGTGCGCCGGCGGCTGGGCAGCGCTCGATGACCTGGTGGTGGGTGCCGGGGGCGCTCTCCGGAAGCGTGCCGCCTCGGGCGATGAGGATGCTGCCTCGGTGGGGACGGCTCAGGAAGACACCACGAACGGCGCGCTCGGCCAGGTCGAGCTCGAGTAACGCTGGTGCCGGAAGACAGGACCACAGGCGCCGCGCCGAGCGGCGGCCAAGTCTGGGGCCAGCCCGCGGCGGCGCCGAACACCAAAGCGCTGGTGGGCGTGTGGGATCAGTGGTGCGTCATGAGCGCCCGGCCCTACGTCAAGATGCTGGAGGACGCCGAGGGCCGGCCCGAGCCGCAGATCAGCCTGCTCGACGAAGAGCACTGCAGGTTGATAGTCCGGAATTTCGGCAACAGCAAGGACGACCTGCCCTGCACCCTTGGGCACCATCAAGACACGCCGGCGAAGGCCAAGTGGTCTGTCGCCGGCTACAGCGCCATGGTGACGATGGTGGGCGGCCGCCCGGTCGAGTTCGCCACGCACAACCCAGAAGTGTCGCCGCCGACACTCGAGGACTTGCCGCGCCCCGATTCCGGCGGCCCTCCCGACGACGGAAACTATGTGTTCCGCGCCCGCGTCACGCCGCTCGGCGCAGCGCTCATCCGGTCAGAGGCTGTCCGCAAGAGCAGCCCCGAGTTCGTCATGAACGGGCTCGACCAGCACGCCAAGGACCTCGGCCCCCAAGCCCAGGGTCTGGCGTGGACGAACGATCCGTTCTTGACGGGCTGCGAAATAAACCTGGAGCGATATTCGGGCTCGGCTCACCAGATGATCTGCCTGGTCCCGCCTCCAGAAGTGGCCGAGCAGCTGGCGCTGCCGGGCGGATCCGCCCCGGCCGACTTGCACTGCACGCTGGCGGTCCTGGAGGCGCCGCTGCCAGCGGCGGTCGGGGTGGCTTACGCCGCGGCCGCTACCTTCGAGGGCGGCCCGCTGCGCGGCGTCATCTCCGGGCCTGCTCGCTTCACGGGCGCAGACACCGATGTCGTCTGCGCCCTCGTCGATTGCCCATCGCTGGGGCAGCTGCGCCAGCGCATCGTCGATGCGCTGCAAGCAGCCGGCGGCAGGGTCAAGCTCGATCACGACTTCCAGCCGCACATCACGCTGGCCTTTGTCTCGTCCACCGAGCCTCTGCCGAGCCGCATTGGGCCGATAGAGGTTGTGTTTGCCGATCTGGTTGTGCAGCTCGGCACCAAGCAGCAGCGTTACCCACTGCAAGGAGATCCTGTGAAAAAGAAACACCTAATGGAAGCCGGAGTCACCGACGCAGATAAGCCTGCTGAGGCGGTGGCCAAGATGAGTCGGCATTACGGCAGGCGCATGATGATGGAGGCCGGCGTCATGGACGCTGACTCGCCGGAGACCGCCATGGCCAAGATGGACAAGCACATGTCCAAGATGGAGGGCGGCGCCGCCGACCCCTCCATGATGGCCAAGTTCGAGGTCCCGCCCGAGATGATGGCCAAGATGGACAAGGCCCTCTATGACGACATCAACATGCAGGTCGGGCGCGGCGAGATGTCCGCCGCCGAGGCGATGGGGCGCTACCAGAAGGCGCACATGGAAAAGCACGGCAAGGCCTTCGAGTACGAGGACCCGATCGTGCGGCCTGGTGCCCCGACCCACGTCGACGAGCCGCCGCTCGACAACACGGTGGTGATGGAGCGCGAGCGCCAGGCGCGCGCGGCCGGCCGCGAGACGATCGAAACCCTGACCGCGCGCATGCGGGACCAGGACAACCGGCTCCGCATCTACGAGCGCAACGAGCAGGAGCGCGTGAAGGCCGACAAGCGCCGCGAGGCGACCAAGGCGGTCGACGCGGCCTGGGCCGCCGGCCAGATCGTGATGAAGCCCGGCGAGAGCATGGCCGCCGCCAAGGAGCGGTTCATCCGTCACTACGAGCGCGGCAAAGACGCCTTTGAAGATGCGCTGTGTCCGCCGGGGACAGAGTCCACCATCGAGCAGACGCAGCGGCGACTGACTCAGGGCGGCCTGCCGGTGAACTACGAGCGCGGCAATATCGAGGTGGAGTCCGGCCGGCCGGACGACGAGATCATCCGGCTGGCCGAGGCGGCGATGAAGGCCAAGCCGGGCCTGCGGCGCCTGGCTGCCGTCAAGCAGGTCTGCATGGAGCGGCCAGGGCTCGAGGCCGCCTATCGCGGGCAGGCCAAGGCGGCGATTCTGGAGTAGCGGAGCCTTTTTCCCGAGGAGCTGGCAACCCCATCGCCTCGGTCAACTTTTGCAAGGAGCTATGCGATGGGCGTTCCAAGGATCCCCGGTGCTGACAACGGTAACGGCAACACGCCGTGGCAGTGGAACTATTCAAACAAGAGCACGAGCTTGCGATACGGGTCGCTGGTCGCGCTCAGCCTGCTGGCGGGGGCTTCCCCGTATGACATCAACCTGCCCTTCGAGATCGTGGGCGGCGCGCTGGTCGGCGGGGAGATCATCGGCGTGTGCACCAAGGCCGGCCCCGAGCCCACCCTGGTGAACGCGCTGCCGGTCGATGGGGTCGGCGTCACCGACATTCCCGTGGCCAGCGGCATCGGCAAGGCAGCCTTCATCCTGTCGCCGAATCAGACGCTGACGCAGGCCAATCCCTTCCTGATCCCCGATCCGGCCAACCCCGGCAACGTCATCGCCCGGCCGGCCAATAGCGGGGTGCCGCCGGTGGCCCGCGCGCTGACCTACCCGGCGAGCTCGGCGAGCGAGCAGTACGTCGAGGGCGAGTTCCTGCCCGGGCTGTCCGCAGGCTTCCTGGGTAGCGCGAGCCAGGTGGTCTGCGCCGAGGCGACGGACGCCGTGGTGTCGGCGCGCTATATCCCCAAGGCCGGCCTGCACATCAACCCCGGATCCGCCGCGCAGACCCCGACCATCTATCGAGCGCGCGGGAACACTCGGATCACGGTCGTCGGTGTCGACCTCGCGACCGCCGCCGGCGGCACTTCGAGCGATGGCATCGACTATCAGTTCGCCTTCGGCGCTACGCCGCAGGCTGCCAATGGCGCGACGGCCACCACCACGGTCAGCCTTCGCGGGGCTGCGACCAGCTCCGCGCCGAGCGGCGGCGCCGGGCAGCCGGTCAGCTTCATCCTGCCCGATAACAACGTCCTGGTCTGCAGGACGCTCGCGGTCGGCGCCGGCGTCGGCACCGCCGTTCACTCCATGGTCACTTTCCGGGCGCAGTAGGCCCAGCACCGATAAGGAGCATCCCCGATGCCTGCTCTCAGTCACAGCGTAAAAGGTGCCGCCCAGGGGCTGCACATCGACAAGCTGATCCCGTTCCTGCTCAAGGACCGCGGGTCTCCCAATAAATTCGCGCACACGACGCTGTTCCACGGCGTTCCCGTCGAAAAGATGACGGACCTCATCGCGCGGATCGACAACGACAACTCGATCACCCTCTACAACGCGCAGCCAACGAGCGGCGAGGGGCTGCTCGACCGGGTGAGCTTCAACGTCGCCCGGCCGATCTCCTACGAGCTGCAGGTCTTCGGGCTGGAAGCGCTCATCCAGAACACCACCAAGGATACCGCCGACAGCATCTTCGATTATGCGGCGCGCCAGGGTGCCTATGTCTATGACCGCATCCGGCTGCGGCTGGAGTACGCGGCGATCAACCAGACGATCCGCAACGCGGCCGTCATGACCTTCAACTTCACGGTGCCGGCCGCGCAGCAGTGGAGCAATCGCACCTCGCCCGCCGCCAACCCCATCGACGATCTGCTGACCTGGGTGCGGTTCGTCCGCGAAGAGTCGAACCGTCCCATCTGGAAGATCTACATGACGGCGCCGGTGTGGCAGGAGTTCATCCAGCACCCGACCACGATCGCCCGCGCCGACGTGACCACCTGGCGCATGATCACGCCGGAGATCATCGAAAAGCTGCTCGACGTCGAGCCGGGAACGGTCTACATCGACCACTACGGCATCTACAAGGCCCCCGGCCTGGCGGGCATCGGCTCCAAGCGCTACTTCGGAGGCCCCGACCTGACGATCCTCACCGGCGAGCCCCCATCGCGCAGCGACAACAGCTTCGGCCACATGTACTTCTTCGGAGGCTCGGAGGACGAGCCGATCGTCACGCTGCGCTACCCCGAGTTCCGGGTGGCCCGCTTTGCCGAGGTGGTGCAGACGACCAGCTTTTGCCACTTCCTGGTCGAAGAGCCCACCGCCGCCTTCGTGGCCTTCAACGTCGTCAACCCCACGCGGCCGCGCTTCCGCGGTCTGCTCAGCTCTTAGCCTGCCGGCTGGCGGCGGACCCTGCCTGGGAACCGCCGCCAGCCTTCCCCGGCTACCCCCACAATTGATACGTCAGCGGGCCGCCGCCTCCACCTGGCGGCTGTGGCGCATCAGGCCGCCCTTGCGGCCGATCGCGGCCATGTGCTGCCGGTCCTGGCTCACTGCCTTGCCGCCTTTCTGGCCGGCGATCTGCGCCTCGGCAGAGCTGTACTCATGGGCTCGACCGCTCTGGTGAGCGGCCCGGCCGCCGGCGCTGGCAATCTCTCGCTGCATGTCCTGGTCCATGGCGGCAAAGCCGCGGCGCGCCTTGGCACCGCCGGAGGTTGTGGTTTGAGCAGGACGGGACGCGAATGCTTCGGAAATGGGTAATTCTCCTAGTTCAACAGTTCGTGGCCTCCCTCAAGCGCCTATATTGATACGCACAAGGGCCACGCAGGGATAAATATAGCGAGCGCTTCAGGGCGCGCAATATCTTTTATCCGTGGAAACCACCGACGGACGAGGCAGAGCTACCAGAGGAGGTAAAAGAGTATAACGCGCACTCCATGCCTAACAGCGAAATCCATAAATACTAGATGATATTTACCAATATTAACCACGTTGACCAGGACGGTATTGGTATATCCAGGGAAGACCGCTCGGCATATTAGCGGGCTCGTCCTTGTGCTTTGAGCGGGCGGCGATTTAGGATGGCGGCTCACCCCTGGTAGGGAGCCGACCATGACCACCCCGCAGCAGCCGCCAAACGAAGCGCATATGGACCTCTTTTCTGGCATCGCCAGCGAAGCCCAGCTCGACCAGTTCGAGGGAACGGCCACGTCGACAGGCAAAATGGCCGCCTTCGGCGGGTCAATCGACCCCAACCTGCAGACGACGTTCATCAACCCAAACGAGCTGGTGGACGTTTACCTGTGGCCCCACCGGACCTTCTCGCAGGTTCTCGACCCCGCCGCGCTCGCCGGAGTGCCCAAAGACGCTTTCACCCTGGAGCGCCTTGAGGGCAACGCGGTCGCCGCGCACTACCTGCCCGGCCTGCGCTATCGGGTCGCTCGACTGACGTATGAGGCCAACCGCGCCGTGCTCGCCAGCCCCGGCGAATACGCCAAGGTCATGGCCCAAGGTCGAACCGCCCGGCATCAGCAGGTCCAGCGGGAGATCTTGTCGATGCGCAAGCACACGTCCGACACCAGCGAGCGGCAGTGGTCTCCCGAGCAGCGCGCGCGCCTCGACGAGCTGCGCGGCGCCGAGCGCGCCGAGGAAGAGCGCATCGAGAAGGCTGAGGAGCAGCTTCGCCAGACCGTCAAGGACCGCAGCGCCGCCGAGATGCAGCGCGACCATGCGGCGCTGGATGCGAAGATCGCAAACTGGTCCGCTGGCGATCTCGATGCTCACCTGGCCGAGGTGCGCCAGCAGACCCAGAAGCTGATGGAGCGGCTGGGAGAGAAGGCCCGCAAGGAACTCGGGCGCATCGCAGCTGAAGAAGAAGCCGATCTGCGGCAGCGCTGGCAGCAGGCGCAGCACGTCAACGGGGCGCTGACGCGGACCGTCGAGCCGGCCGCGGAGGTTCCTGTCGCAGACAAGGTGGCCAAGCTGAAAGGCCTGCTGTCCTCTGGCGTGATCAGCCAGGACGATTATGACCGTCAGCTCGGGCGCTTGCTGGGCTGACAGAGAAGGGACTCAGATGCTGCTACAGCAAATCCACATCGCCGCCAAGACCGCTCGCGAGCTCGGCCTCCCGGTGCCGGAAGTCCACAGCTTCCTCGTGTTATACGAAGTCCGGGTCGCCCAGGCTTCGACCGGCGGCAAGCTGGCTGCCGAAGAGAGCGAGGACGAGGCTGAAGACTTCGACATCGCCTTGCTGCCGCCGGCGCTTCGCCGGGCGGTCGAGCGTTATGCCGAGGACCGGGCCGCGCTGCTGGAGCAGCTGCGCGCCCAGGCGGCTTCTATCGATGAGGGCCGCCGCCAGCTCGGCGCGCTTTCCGATAGCCTGCAGCGCCAAGTCGAGCAGGCCGCCGCCGCGGAGAAGGAGCTGCGCCAGCAGCTGGTCGAAGCGCAGCAGGCGCTCCAGCCCCTGCCCCCCGCGGCGGCAGCGCCGCCGGCGCCTGTCCCGCCCGCAGGCACTCCGCTGGCACCGGCGCAGCAGCCGCAGAAGTCCGCTGGCAAGCGGGCATAGGGGCAACCGCGTGGACGACCACTACCTGACGCAAGAAGATGCCGAGCTGGCGGTCGGCAGCCCGGGCGACCTACGCGAGCATTTCAAGGTGGCCAGTTCGACGGCGATCGACATGGTCAAATTGAACCAGGTGCTGGGAGACACCGACGGGGATATCCGAAAGCGGATCGGCTTGTCGTTCGACTTGGACGCCTTCGACGCACTGTGGTTCAACAAGCCGATCCGCGGCGTGCCGGCTCCGCCGATCCCCTGGAATGAGATGGACAGGAGCGGGATCCGCACGGACGCCAGGAAGATCCTGCGCTACTACATCTGGACCACCGGCACCAAGAACCAGGCCCGCCCAGAGGATGTGAAGGACCAATACCTGCAGGGGCTGCAGGATCTCGAAGGGCAGGGCCGGCGCTTGCAGTCGCTGTCGAGCAGTATCAAGCCGGGGACCGACAGGCACTACACCAGGCGGACGCCTGCTCTCCCGGGCAAGCCGCCGCGCGGCTCGGCGCGCCACAGCTTCAAGGGCTTTACCTGATGGGCTTCTTGGACCTGTCCTTCAACATGGAAGGGCTACAGGCGACGCTCAGGGAGTGCGAGCGCCGCGGCCTCAACATGGACGCGCCCATGCGCCAGTTCGGCCGCGAGAAGCGGAAGGCCATCCTGGAGATCTTGCTCAGCGGTAAGGGGCTGGCACCGCTGGCGGCATCCACGCTCCGGGTCTATGCCCGTCAGGACGCCGGCGACAAAAAATACACCCTGCGAGGCACGGCGCGCGCCACCCACCTGGCGCAGCTCGAGCGCGAGCAGAAGCGCTTGCAGGGTCTGAAGTCCTGGGCCGAGAGGAACTACGGCAAGCGGTACGTGCTGTTCGGCAGCCGCATCCCAAGCTCGGTGCAGAAGAAGCTCGACCGCTTTGACGCCAAGCTAAAGCGCATCGAGACGCAGCTCTCGGCGCGTCAGGATCACCCGCTCTTCACGGCCGGGCAGGTCGGCGCCGCTGAGCGGCTGGCCGGTGGGCCGACTGTCGAGCTCAAGGTGGTGCAGGAGGGCAGCCGCCGCCGGGTCCGGGTAACGACACCAGGCTACCGCTCGGACGTCAACGTGGCCTTCCCGCGCCACCTGCGCAAGCCTGGCTCGACCTTCCAGATTCCGGCCTCCGCGCTGACGCAGACGACTTCAGGCCATTACCGCGTGAAGCCCACCGCGGTGGTGCGGACGAGCTCGGGACTGAATGCGGGTGCCGGCCGCGAGCGCCGGATCCTGGGGCAGGTGCCGCAGACCATCTTCTTCAAGGTGGTTCGGCATGGCCGGAGCTTCAGCCTGGTGGTGGGAAGCCGCTGGGCGAAAGACGGGATCCATAACGCCGGCGACTCGCACACGCCTCAGCGGCTGCATGTGTTCCTCACGAGCGACGACCCCAACCGCCTGGCTCAGATCTTGGTCTCGTATGGGATTCAGCCGCTGCGGCAGGGGGCTCGTCGATGAGCAGCGGGAATAATGAGTTCGGCGCCCCAGCTGGCTATCGAGCGACCCGAGAGCTCGGCGCGCCGCTCGTGCTGTCTCCAATCGACGTCGATGAGCGGATTGGCCGCGCGCTGGTGTCGGCCATCTTCCTGAAATACGGCTCTCTCGACGCAGGCACCTACGCATCGGCAGTCGAGATGCGCGCCGCGGTGTCGCGGAACATGCAGGACACGGACGAGCTCGGGACCTCGCTGGCTTACGTGCAAGCGATAGCGCAGACGTATGCCTGGTCTCCCTATGACCTGCGGCCAGACGACGGGCTGCAGGTGCTCAAGCCAGACGACCGAGACCCGGATCGGCACGGCCGATGGGTGGCGGCGCCGTTCCGCGACCATCGAGGGGCCTACTATTGGCACGGGCTGGAGGTCGTCGGCTTTGTCGACAAGGCCATCCCGCTCGAAGCGCCGCGCGGGCGGCCGTCGCTGCTGACACTGGCCAAGGGGAAGACGCCGGCAGTCTTCGTTTCTTTCGACGGCAAGGACCGCCCGGTCGTGCAAGACGCCGAGCCGGGGGCCATCCTGGAGCACACGCTGAACTTCACGCTGCGCGTGATCAGCAAGAACTGGCGGGGCACTCCCTCTGCGCGATTCGGCAGCGGCATTTCCGAGGAAGCCGCCCTTGACCCTGGAGCTTCGGCGATCGTGGGTCGGCTGGAATGGCTGCTCCGCGGCAGCCAGGGCCTGTACGGCGCCGTCCCGGGCGGCGGCTACTCTGGGGCCCTCGGCATGGATACGAGCCCCTGGACGGATTTTTGCCGCGTCATCATCGGAGCTCATTCTACGTCGGACACCTTCGGACAAGATCTCCGCCTCATGGATAGCCTGGCGATCTCGGTCCGGGTGTCGACCGATCGGCCGAGCGAAATCCAGGACCTCAATCGAAGGAATGCCTTCGCTGTGCAACAAACGCAGGTTCAATCGGACGGCAGCGCCTGCCCGATTGGGCCACCTCAGATCCTCTTTGCGCGCAAGGACCGACGACCATGAGAGATATCCGCCACGGTGAAAGAGTTTCTATCCGCCGCGCCGAGCAGCACATGAGCCCCGTCTACAAGGCAGGGCAGCGCACCATGGAGATCCACCGCGAAGCAACGGACGTGCGCTGGAGCGGCTACTACCGCGACCTGTACCGGGAAGGTGCCATCGAGGTCGTTCCCGATGCTGAAAAAAAGGCCGCGGACGAGGAGCTGCTGGAACAGCTGGCTGGCGCTGGTGACGACAAGGGATTTTCCCAGCTCTGCGATGACGTCAAGGCCGCCGCCGAGAGCACCGCGGTGCTGCTCGAGCAGCACGGGTCTCAGCTGGCGGCGGCGACCTGCCGGGCGGCAGCGCTGTCGAAGATCGGCAAGATGCGCGAGGTCTGGCTGCAGCTTCAGCAGGCGGATGCCGAGGCCCAAGAGTAGGAGCTGCCGCAAGCGAACTCAGGCGTGGTAGCGTGTTTTAACCCCATGCACGGACGTAAAGATGACTGAGCTGTCGGATAACCCTGATGTCCCCAATGATGCCCAGCCCGGGCAGTACCTCTACATCAACAGCAGAGGGCAAGCCCCGGGCGCCCCCGATCGAGCTCGAACGGGCCGCTTCCGGCTAAACGTCGTGGCGCCGGTGACTTCCGACGGGACGCTCTATATGAGCCCCGATTCCCCGGTCCTGATAGGCGGCCTCGATGACCTGGTCCAGAAGTGCGGCAAGCGCTCGCCGGCCAGGCAGATGGTGGAGTACGCCTACACGCGCCGCCCGGCCGGCGTCGACATCTATGTCACGCCCATCGTCATGTCCACGGGGACCGCCTCGGTCTTCAATATCTACGTGGCCCTGCTCGGCGCAGCAACCGCCGCCGTCGGCAGCGGGCAGCCGGTGGTCAAGATCGACGATTACGAGTTTTCGTTCCAGGTCGACGACGGCGATCTGCCGGCGACCATCGCCGCCAAGCTCAAGGCCAGCTACGATCTGGCGATAGCTCCCGCACTGAGCGCTGGAAAGGCGGTCCCCTACACGACCGGCGCGGTGGCAGGGAACGCGGTCCCGTTTACCTGCGCTGCCAACGGAGCCTGGTCGAACGACGAGCACCCCGTGGCGGTCTACTGGCCGTCCACCATCACCGGCGTCGCGCTGTCCCCTGGCTTCATCACCTTCGCCGCGGGGCCTACCGGCGCGCTCGCTGGCCAGGTGACCGTGCGGTGTCATGCCAAGACGCAGGTGCTCTCCGGGGTGGCCCTTGGCGTGACGGCGATTCAGCTCGCGGTCGCGCTGACGGCCAACATCAACTCGGCTGGTGACTTTTCGCTCCGGGCCGCGCAGCGGCCTGCCCCGAGCGACACCATCGTGGATCTGCTGTACAAGCCGGGGCGGCCGGCGCATGACATCCAGGTCACCATCAACGCGGCGATCGGTCCAGTCACCGCGGCTTTCACCGGAGAGACCCTGGGCACCGGGACGCCGAGCCTGTCCAACGCGCTGGCGGCGCTGGAGGGCTCCGAGGCGATGCAGGAGTGGGTGACCTGTTTCAAGGACGCTGGCTCTATCGGTTCGCTGGTGCAGACCATCAGGACGCAGGGCAACGGCTATCACCAGAAGGAGCAGCACCTCACCTGGATGGCGTCGCTTGGCCTGTCGACCTCTGGTGCTGTCGTGACCGCAGTGACCCCGAGCATCGTCTTCGAGGATGCGGCTCAGGCCTCGCCGGGGCGGAACATCCAGCTGTGGCACCCGAACACCTTCCAGCCTAGCTACTGTCTGGCTGCGATGGTGGCATGCGACCGTGCCTACGAGCCGCGCCCCACCAAGAACTTTGACGGGCGCCCCCTGGTGAGCAACCTCCCCGGCATTCCGCTGACCTACCCAGCCGAGGCCGATCGCCCCTCCGAGACGTCGATGAACCAGGCGCGCAGCGTCTATTTCATGACTCCGCTGGTCGTCAAGGACGGGAACTTCCAGGTGCAGCAGCTGGTCACGACCTACGGTGGCAGCCTGCCGCTGTGGAGCTCGGCCAGCTACGTCCGCGGAATGGCTCACATCCGGCAGGAGATGCTGGCGGCGCTGGCTGTCTTCTCGGGCAAGGAGTTCGTCCGCTATAGCCCGCCGCTGACCGAGGATGTATTCGACACCACCGCGGTGTCGCAGGTCATCTACGCGCGCGCCAAGCTGCTCGAAAAACAGAACCTGTACGACGGAGCGGACAAATTCCGGCCGCTGATGGCGGCCACCCCGGATCCCGATCCGAACCACGCCGACTGGACGCGCGTGTACATTCCGGGCAGCCCGCCCCTCGAAAACCACCGAATCGCCGGTCAGATCGGGCCGGTCGCGGTCTAAGGAGACATCGCCGTGGCTATTCAAACGAAAATGGTCTTCCGCTTCGGCGGCTCGAAGCTGGACGCCATCGGCACCATCTTCAAGGTGTCTTCTCATCGCGCCGGCGGCGTGGCGCAGGGAAGCGACGGCCCGATCGATCAGCACACCGGGACCGCTGAGACGCACGAGCTCACCGGGGTGACGCTGCGAATCCGGCCCAACGGGCTCGCCTTCAAGCCCTGGCAGCACACCAAGAGCGGCACCGAGTTCGATGTCGACTTCGACCAGGGCGATCCGCTGCTCGGCGGCACCACGCAGACGCTGCAGGGGTGTCTCTGCGTGGGAGAGGTCACCGACGTCGACAACGGCCCTGGCGAGATCATGGTCTCGATTCCGTCTATTCGGGCCACGCGGCGCCTGCCCGAGTAACCAGTAGCTGCAGCCGGGCGGCAGCGGGGTATTCGGCTCCCTCGCAGCGCCGCTCGGCTGCAGCGTTATCTCTCGTCCCCAGAGCCGGCATGGAGCCGACACCCTATGCGCACCAGCACCTATCACCTCTATCTCCTGACGCATGCGTCCGTCATGGCAGGGGATGGCATCACCCCCGTTGCGGACCTCGCCGAGCAGTTTCTTCCCAAGCCCACTGCTACGGGCAGCTACTCGGCAGAGCAGGCGGCCGCGCCGGCCCCGATGCCAGACGATGCAGCGCTTGCCATCGTCATCGGCACGGCCGATGGGCGGAGCGATAAAGAAGTCCGCACGCTGGCGGAGTTCGAGGCAGAGACCGAGCGGCTGCTGGGAGGCAACACTCAGCCCAGCGGTGACCGTCAGTGAGGCTCCAGGGCGCTCACCTGGGTGGGGTGAAGCTCATCTCTGAGCCGCTGCTGGTCTTCCGGGCGAGCACAGACAAAGGCGAGGACGTCGAGCAGCTGCAGGGCCGGCTGCGCTGGGTGCCACCGCGCATCGAGAACCTGTGCCGGGCGATCGCCGAGTTCTATCTCCGGCAGATGCTGTCTCGCATTCCCACGGACGAGATGGTGGCCGAAGAGCAGCAGCTCTTGATGGTGAGCTGGTCGCTTCGCGTGGACGACGGTGTCTATGCAGAGCAGGTGTTCCCGTTCCCGGCGGTTCTCGCGCAGGACCAGGTCTCGCTGCTGCCCAAGGACGAGCAGCTGTTCATGGCCGTGCGGGACTGCGCTGTTCACATGCGCTGCCCGCAGGGGCCCGACCTCTGGGCCGACTACCAGACTTTCCGTCGGACCGAGTTCCCGACGGTCGCCTCGGATAAGCAGCTCGACCAGCTGCTGGAGGACGCCCAAAAAAAGTCGTTGATGACCCTACTCTCGGAGCACGGCTTCTGGAAAGTGGTTCGGCTGGCGCGTGGTTTGGACGCCGCGCGTCGAGGGTTAGGAGCTGGGAGTGGCACCGCTGGGTAGCCCTGGTCTGCGCAGCCTTCGGATGTAAGCGCGAGGAACTCGCGCGGCTCCTTGAACAGCGGGAGCGGGCCGCATTCTGGTACCCGTTGATGGAGAAGCAGCCCCGATGAGCGCCGCCGCAGCAGCCAACGAAGCACAGGTAGTCATCTCGGCCGACCCGGCCGCCTTCGCCAAGTTCATGGTGGAGGCGGCCCGCTCATTTCGGGACCTCGAAAAGGAGGGCAAGGGCAGCGTCAAGGCCATCGACAACTCGATCACCAGGCTTCGGGACAGCGTGCAGCAGCTCAGCAAGGCCGCCCTGTCCAGCGTGATGGCCACAGCGACCGATCCGCTCCGCCAGGCGCTCTCCGGCGCGCTCGCGTCCGCCAAGGAATGGCGTCAGGAAAACACGCGGATCATGGGGGCCACCGGGGAGGACTGGCGCAAGATCGGCGCGCAGGTCGACGATCTGTCTCGCCGGACCGCCAGGATGCCGCAGGACGTCACCCATTACGCCGATGCGGTCCGAGAGCTGACAGGCAACTGGAAGACTGCGCGGGCTGGGGCGGCTGACTATAGCGAGCTGTCGCGGTACCTCGGCCGGTCTACCCTGGCGGAGATGGCGCCGCTGGCCGGGCTCATGGACACGATGTTCGGCGTTCGCGGGCAGGGACGAGCCAAGGAGTTTTTCGATGCGACGATCCGCGGCGCCGAGATGCTAGGGCAGAGCGGCCGGGTCGCGGTGCAGGGCTTCGAGCGGCTCGCGCCCATGATCGGCATGCAGACGACGGCTGGCCCGGCCGGCGAAAAGTTCGCCCGCAGCGCGGCCGCGATGCTGCCTGCGCTCCAGAAAATGGGCCTGTCCCCCCAGCAGGCCGAGGCGGCGGTCGGGCAGGCCTCGTCTTACTTCTCCGGCGATTTGCAGGGGCTGCAGCGGCAGCTGCGCAGCGCGGGGCTGCTGGGCAAGAAAGAGCGCCTGCAGGACGAATACGGTCGGCTCAATCGAGGTCTCCCCGAGCTGATCGACCTGGTCAGCCAGCTGTCCGCCAAGCACGCCAAGGGCCTGGGCGGCGGCGACGAGCTCAACCGGAAGCTGCTCCAGCAAAACTTACCCGGCCTGCTTGGTGGGGTGGCCTATCACAGCAAGGAGCTCAAGTCGAACGTCGACCTTGCGCTCGGAGCCGGCGCCGCGCCAGGACCCTCGCCCCTCACTCAAAACGAACAGGCCCTGCGTTCGACGCCGCAGCTCAAGCGCCAGCTGGCCGAAGTAGAAATGGCCGCAGCGGCGCGCCGCACAAAGGGAGAGTGGGAACTCGGCCTCGAGGACCAAGGAGCGCAGGCCGGCAGCAAGGTGTTGTCCTCGGCGCAGACCCTCTGGCTGCGCAGCACGATCGAGCACAACGAGCTCACCCTGGCCCAGCGAAAGCGCGGCGGCTGGCGCGCAAAGCTCGCGCGCATCAGCAACTGGTCTAGCGACGAAGAACTACGAGAAGAGACTGAGCGCGCCCGCAAGGAGCTCGGCCCCGCTGGCGTCGCCGCTTACGAGAAGAACCGCGACCTGGTCAAAAACGGCAGCTGGCTGGAGCAGCTCCGCGGGCAGCGCACGGGAGGCGCCGTCGCTTCGTCTGCCGCTGCCCCCACGCCGTTCCTGGACGAGTGGCGAAATCGCCGCGCTGCGCCAGCGCTGTACAGCCCTGCCGGCCCCAGCGAGTCAACCAAGCCCGCCCTGAGCTCGCAGGATAGGCGCGACCAGGCCGAGCAGACGGCCAACGCCATGGCGAGCAAGGTGCTGACCGTGCGCTTTGCCGTGTCAGCGCCGACCCTTAGCGGCGGCGGGAACCAGGACGACTAAATGGCCAGCGTCGACGGAGCAAAGGCAGCATCCTGGAACGGGCTCGTTTTTTCGCGCTGGGTTGTGCGCGTGAGGGACCAGTTTGGGCCATCTTTCGTTGCTCACCGCATCCCGCATCGTTCGGGGGCCAAACAGGAGCAGACGGGGAATGTGCCATTCCGCGTGGTCTACGACTTGGTCTTCGCCGGCCGCACATGGGCCGACGATGCCCACACAGTGCTTGGGAAGTTTATCGCCGAGCCCAGAGGCACGCTGGTGCATCACCTGCGGCCTAAGCCCATGCGAGCCGTCATCAACCCGATCGATGCCTCCTGGGATCCCTGCAATCTCGGCAACCACTATGCCGCCACGGTCACCATCGAGGAGGACACCCTCACCAACGACACCAGCTTTAGCAAGTCGCCGGGGGCAGTCGGGCAAGATCTGGCTGCCGACGCCGATGCCGCAGACTCCGCCGCAGCCAGCTTCAAAACGGATGTATTTTCTAAATTCAAGGTCGGGATCCCGGCGCTGAATATGCGAGTGCGCACACTCGCAGCGCAGGCCGGCACGACAGCGCTGACCACGGCCGCCAGGGAGTATGGCAGCGCAGCCATCTCGCAGTTCGAGAACGGCCAGCTGCAGCCGACGCTCTTCTCCAAGCTCGGGCTCCTGCCCCCGTTGCTCGACGCATCGACCAATGCTTACCGGGCGCTGCCAGTGGTAAGCCCATATGCGCAGCTTGCAATCGCAGCCGGGGAGCGCGTCCTGGCCAGCGCCGAGCTGCTCAAGCGCACCATAAATGCCAACCTTCCGCCGCCCATACGATGGACGGTGACCCAGGCTTCTACGCTGTTTGTCCTGATCGGGAGGCTCTATCCGAGCCGGAATCTTGATGAAAAGATCTCGCTTCTTGGCAGCATCGTGCTTCAGAACGGTCTGGTTCGGCCAGATGCCCTCAGAGAGGGCCAGGTACTAACCATCCCGGCTCCATAGAGGACACCGACATGGCATTCGACCCATTTCGCGCGACTCAGGGGCAAGGGCAGGGCGCGCAGGATCCCTTCGGCGGCCCGGTTCCGCGGCGCGCGAACAATCTCCCCGGCGGCGATCCATTCGGGCCAACCACCGCAGCCCAAGGAGCGCCGAAGGCCGACGGCAATATCACCCCTCACATCGAGGTCGAGATCGCCGGCGACCCGCGGCGGCGCCGAGACGACATCAAGAATTTCTCCCTGCGAGTCGACATCCAGCAGCTGTATGACCCGTTCAGCTTCAGCCTGGCGAACCCCAAGGGAGAGCTGAACTACATCCTCGAGGCGATCGATCAGAAACACTGGATACCGCTCCGGATTTACCACTCTGACCCGTTCGTCGACAGTGGCGCTCCCCGACTGTGGTCCCGCGGCGTGATTCTGCGCGGCCAGAACCACAGCGGCCTCGGAGGAAGCACCATCAGTCTCTCCGGCTATGACCTCGGGTGGCTGCTGACCAGCGATGCGCCATTCGGTCGAGACTCCAACCTGCAGGGCTTGTCTTGGCCCCAGCTGGCCCAGAAGCTGATTGACAAGAGCTGGCTTCAACCGGGTGGTGGCCTGGGATCGCTGCTAGGGACGAATCAGTATGGACTGCGAACCATCATAGGCGTCAGCACGGGCAGGCAAATACGACAGGGCAGGATAGACGCTCAAACGGCGCGCTATCGCCAGGAGGCGCAAGAACTCGCCAGCCGCTCGGCCAACCGGCAGGAAATCACTATCGCCAATAACCTAAATTTCAAAGCATTCACGCCGAAGATCATGGTTCGACCCGGCGAAAAGGTGTCAGACATTCTCACCAGATATGCAAAGTTCGATCGCCGATTTATCAATGTAACTCCAGACGGAGATTTGGCTTTCTTTAAGCCAGACTACGCTACGCCGCCGCAATTTGTCTTTAACTACAACTTTGATGATCGCACGGCCGGCCGAAACAATGTGCTCGACGGGTCTCGGACATGCGATGGCGAGCCCGTAGCTAATTTGGTGGAGTGCGTGGGGAGCCTGCTTTATGGGCTCACTATCGCAGAGCAGGACAGCCCAACAGAGGGGTTGACGTGGGGGTTCTCTGACAAGCGCACGTCCGATGATTACTATTTACGGCGTCGGACATTTCAGGATAACGAGAGGTACAACAACCAGCGCTGCGAGGAGCGAGCGGAGTGGAATTACAATCAGGGAATTTATCAATCAGAGACCGTGAGCTTGACCGTGCAAGGACACTCACAGGACGGCATACCATTCGCTGAAAACAGTCGCGCAACGGTGCGCAGTGATAAGTTATTTGCATCCGGCTCGGACAACCGAGTGATGTATCTAACTGCAGTGGAATATAAACAGAGCGAGGCCTCCGGAGGGATCTCGTCCACGTCCGAACTAACTCTCAAAAAAGACAAGCTGTGGGCCGCATGACTGACTATGTCTCCAGGCGAGAGCTATCAGATGCGTTACGTCATTTCGACGAACGCCTGACCGAGAGAATCATTCCGCAGGAGCTGGCGCGGCTCCACATGAGGACGACGATCAAGTGCGTCTCTACGGCCGACAAGGACCGGGAGTTTCTCGTCGACAGCGTCGCAGCTTATATGAGCGGGATAAACGGTGGTGCCTCGACGCAGCTGTGGCGCCTGGAGATGGCTGGACACTTGACGGTTCCGCGCACGGGCGAGCCAGCAGCGACATTTGGCGACCTGCGGAACGGCAGCTACCTGCCGGTCGGATCCGCCAAGTACAGGCCCAAGGGGGGCCAGCCGGGCGATGTCGCATCCTATAGCCTCGCCACGGACAAGCCAGCCGTTACTTGGTGGCGCGCCGACGGCTCCAGCTCCTGGACGAGCGGCGGCGGCGCGACGATAGAGCTTGATAAATCGACAAAGGACGTCAAGGTCAACGGCGGCACAAAAAAAGTAAGCAGGGTCGGAGATAGAGCTAAAGGGAAAATCCGGGTCTCTTGGGTTCAGACGACCATGACCACCTTCACTATGACGATATCGATAGTGAACAAGGGTGGGATCACTGTCATTGCTTCATTCACAGCGGTCGGATCTGTTTCAGTACCGCTGACTCCTGGAGTACCGGTAGACACAGAGATTGAATCCGAGCTCTTCGAGGGAGCTCCGAACTTTTACGGGTGATTGAATGGCCAACCCGCTGATGGAGCTGAACGTCGCGACCGGGCATTACAGGACAGTCCTGCGAGACGGTAATCCCGTCGAGGACGACTCGCCGATCTATGAGCTACTGTCGCTGCTCTACGAGGCTGCAGGATGGGCTATGGAGGAAACCCCGCGCGAGGGGAGCCTGCTCGATGAGTTCCCCGAGTCGAACGCCAACACGCCGTCGCAATTCAAGGACGCCGTGGAACGCCGGTGCCAGCCCCTGCTTGATAACGGGACGCTGGTAAGCGCTGCATGTACGTCCGTCCGCGAAGTGGTCGAGCGGGCCGGGTCTGCCATCTTCTTCAACCTTCTCTACAAGCAGCCTGGCCAGCGTGAACGCACCGCGCAGCTCGGCATCGGGACGTAATCATGCCAAGCGCTTCTCAGCTCCTCACCTCGGCCCGTGGCCTCCTATCCCAGGCCCTGGCTCTCGCCGCAAACCGAGCGCCGCAATGGGCCAACGGAGACACAGACTACCTGGGCAAAATCGCCCGTCTCTTCGTGGCGATCTGGGCGGACTTTTCTAACGGTCTCCGTCAGCTCGATGCCGACTGGCCGCCGAGCAATGAGAGCAGCGCAGAGTCGCTGGCAAGAAACGCTGAGATATTCGGCCTCCCAAACGGGGCGGACGGCTACGGCTTTCTTGCCGCCCGGCCGGCGCGTGGCGGCGTGGGCATTGCGCAAGGCGCAGCGGCTACCCCGATCGTGCTCCCCCAGAAGCTCTTTGGGCCTGACGGCATCACCGAGTTCGAGCTGCGCACTGGAACCTATGTCACCTCCGGCACGACAGGGACAGGCCAGGTCAATGTGACGATCGACGCGGTGACCCCTGGTGTCGCCGGCAACCTTTCAGCGGGAGTTAGCCTGACGTGGGAGACCCAGCCCCCAGGGATTGACCCGACGGTGACCCTGGTGGCCCCGCTGAAAAACGGCACGGCCGCCGAGGATCCAGCGCAGGCCTTCGCGCGACTGACGCAGGCGCTGCAGCTGCCAAAAAAGGGCGGCGCGCCGCAGGACTTCCGCGGCTGGTTTGAGGCTGCCACCGATGCAAACGGGGTTCCCTATGAGAACTTGCGCGCCTATGGGTACTCCGGAGGCGATGCGAACGCAGGTGCCGGCGGCGGCTACGATGGCGTGATGGGCGTGCTCGCCGTGTTGACGCAGAGCGGCAGCGGCCTGGCGCGGCTTCCCACGGTGCAGCAGCTGCAAGACAGCGTTGTGTATGCGAGAGGCACCACGGCCGCCGCCGGCCGGTCGCCGATTTGCGCTTCCATTCGCGCCGTGGCGCCCTTCATGAGCCCAGAGGTGACAGGGCTCGTCATCAAGCTGCGCGTCATCCCGAGCAAGCAGCTCTATGCCTACGACTGGCGGCGCGGCGGAGTCGTGTATGCCACCGACGTGTTCGGCTGGGACGGCGTCAGCAAGCTCAGGTTGTCCGGCCTGGCCCCGGCCGATCTCAAGCTCGCCATTCAGCGAGGGCAGCTGCCCCGGATCTTCGTGGACACGCGGGACGCCTCCGGTTTCCCCACGGGGCCCGTGATCCCGCCCATGGCCAAGGTGGTGGCGTTTACCGACAATCTCGGCAAGACGACCCTGGAGCTCGAGCTGCCGCTGCCGGTTGGCTGGACGGCGCCTGACCCGGCCGGCGGGAACGAAGTCTATGCCGGGCAGGAGCTGATCTGCGACCCCGCTGGTGTGTCCGGCGCCGTCGGGGTCTACATCGACAATCTGGGACCGAGCCGCATTTCAGGCCTGCAGGACCCAGCCGACCTCTGGGAAGACACCGCCGCCATCCAAGGCGGCATCGACACTGCCGCAAAAAATGTCCTGGCAGCAGACGGGATCACGCCTCTTATCGAGAGGTGCCTAGTCGGAGAAGTCAAGGTCGGCGTCGGAAACGGGCCGCTTCTGGCGCAGGACGTACAGGCCCCCGACAACAGCACCTTCGGGCCGGGCCTGCTCTATGCGCTTCGGATCATATCGTCTGACTAAGGAGACCCGGTGACCAACCCGCGTGACTTTCAGAGCCTCTGGCTTCGCCTGGCCATCCCTGCAGATACCTATATCAAAAGGCCAGCAGGCTACCTCGCCCCATGGGACCAGCAGTGCAACCAGGCGGCCGGCAGCACCGCCCGGTACATGGGCCCCATCGCGCAAGAAGTGGTTGGCGGTCAGGTGTCGAGCAGCCAGAGCTGGGCCCCGATACCAGACACGGTGACTCAGTTCATCGGCGTGGCACAGTTCCTGTCCGACCCGCTGGAGCAGCAGACGGTCGCCCCTGGCACTTGGTGGCTCACCTTCGCCTTGCGCATGAGCAACGCCGCGGTTGGCTTTGTCTACCGGGCCCGCGCTGCGATCTACTGCATAGACGGCAGGTCGGGAGAGAGGCGCTCGACCATCGCGTACTGGAACGCGAGCTCGGGGTTCATAGCGCTAACCACCGAGCTCGCGTTCATATCTCCGGTCACTCCAGGCCTGGGCTTTGAGATCCTGGACGGTGACTACCTGGAGCTTGAAATCGGAGCCGAGGTGGAGAACACGAGCGGCGGGCCGCTGGCCCCGCAGCTCGCCGTGTTCTGCGATGGCACGGACGAGCTCGTCGGCCTTTTCCAGCCCACAACCAGCCCCAGATCTCTGCTCAGGCCGCCGGTGCCGCTTCGGCGGCTCCTGCCGTTCCCGAGCGAGCAGCCCGACACGACGGTGGATCTGGCGCAGGCGCGCCGGCTGTGCCTCGATGCCTGGCCACCAAACACCCCGCACGAGTTCGGCGAGCCGGGCCCAGGTCAGACGCGGTCCCCAGATGCCGAGCTGATGGATTGGTTCGGGGAGCTCTTCAAGCGGTTCTTCTGGGACCTCTTCGACATCTGGCGCCGCGAGATGGACCCGGGGCTCGCCTACCTCAAGCTCTCGGACTGGAGGGACCTCTTTCAGATCGTCACCAACCCCCGCCGGCGCCAGGACCTGGCCGCCCTGGTGGTGGCTCGGCTGCGCGAGCTCAGCCAGGGCTCGACGGCGTTCGGCATAGCATCGGCGGTTGGAACCGTCCTGGGATACGCCGACCCCACGCAGCTGGAGATCTTGTCGTTCACGCCGTCCCAGCTGCGCTCGGCGGTGCAGTATGTCAGCCAGCTGCCTGCCCAGGCGATACCTGACGCTGCGGCGCCAGCACCGCTTCGCCTGATCACGCCCCACCTTTACGACGGCGGCGTGGTATGGGGTAGCGGCAGCTGGATGGCGCTGTCCTTCGACATCGCGGCCGGCAAGGCGATCCATGCGCGGCTGATCTCGCCAGACGGATTCGTTCGCAGCTGGTCTCCGGTCACCAAGGTGCATGAGGTGCAGCTGTGCCTGCTCTACGGGCTGGAGATGGCCGGTCGCCCCGTGCACGGCAACTGGACTCTGGAGCTTTACCGCGACGTCGGCAGCCCGGCGGTAACCCTCAACGGCTGGACTCTTTACGTTCCCGGCGCGCCGCGGTCGATCGGTGTGGGACCTGCGGTGCCACCAGCCTTGGGACCTCCCTGGCCGCTGCTAGCTCCAAACGTCGTGCCCAGCGCCGGCCTTGGCCGGTGGAAGGCTTGGTGGGGGGTTTATGTCGACCCGGCTCTGGTGAGCAAGGCCACAGCCGCGGATCTGCGGGAGGCCAGGAATGCACTCAGCCGCATACGGCACGGGTATCAGCGGGCGGATCTCATCTTGACCAAGACTCCCATTCCAGGGACAGTGCAAGCAGCGCCTGGGAGCTTTATCCCGGGGTGACGCTAGCAACCCCAACCGTGAGGACCCTGCAATGTCGAGCCGAAAACCCCTAGCTTCCCTCATGCCCTGCTGCTGCCTGCTCTTGCTGTTCGCAGGCTGCGCGCAGCCTTCGCGCGGTGCGCCTTCGCAACGCCCAGCACAGCGGGTCCCCACTGTCGATAACGCGGATCCGCGGGCAGTCCAGCTGGCCAGCCCTGCTGCTGCGCCGAGCGTCTTGGTCGCTGGCCCACCGCAGGCGACCGAAGCCCCCCCTGCGCCACCGCCGGCGCCGGCTAAAAAAGCGCGCCCGAGCAAGAAAAAACCCGAGACCGCCGCGCCTGGCTGCGCGCCGTGCAACCAGCAGGATCGGGCAGCATGCGGATCGCTGCCGTCGCTGTGTCAGATGAGATCGCCAGGGGTATACTGCTGCGCCAAGGGCGGCTAGTATGGATGAGTGCGCCGACCAGACCAGTGGTATAATGTTCCCTATGCTTCCTTCGTCGATGGCATAGGCCCCAGCGTCAATAGCGAGTTCCTCAATGGCCTGCAGGAGGGGCTCGCCGATCTTGTCGGCGCCACCTTTGGCCGCAGCGCCACCCTGATCACCGACGAATTTGAAGAGCTCTCCTGGCCCGCCGGCCGGGCGGGCAAGTTCTCGGTGGCCATCAACCTCAACGGCACGCACGCCACCACGCCGCCGCTCGGAGTCGGCGACCATGGGCTGCTCAAGGCCAGCGCTGTGGCCACGTCGGCCTTCGATTACACGCTGAACGATGCGCCTTCGTGGCTCGGCACCTTCGACTTTGCGTTCAGCGGCAAGGCCCTGGTAGAGGACCGCGCATCTCTTGCCAGCATCGGCGCTCGCGGCTTTTTGATTGGGCTGCGGAACCCGCCGGCCGCGCTCGCCCTGGAAGCCTCCTTCGTGGCGGGCAGCGACAACGCCAACTGGCAGGTGCTGGTTGGCGCAGTCCTTATCGACACCGGCATCCCTGTCGTCGATGGGGCCTTCCGCCGATTCCAGCTCTGCCGAAAAAACGGAACGATCTACGCCTTCATCGACGGTGTTCTTGTGGCCACCGCGGCCTTTCCGAACGCCTTCACGAACCTCATTCGGGAAATCAGGATCAGCGCGCCGAGCGCGACTGCCGGCCAGGGGTTCGTCGCCGATTACCACCGCGTTTGGTACCAGAGGTAAAACATGTCCGTTCACGCTCTGACGCTGTTTCGTCGGTCGCAGTCCAGCGATCCGGCCCTCACGAATGCCTACCCGACCGCGCTCTCGGCGGTGGAGTCGATTTACTACGGGGGCGGCTCCACCGCCCGATCGCCGCTGCAGGTAATAACGACCAAGGCGGCTGTCGGCGGCGCCTCAATCGTGCTCAAGGTGCAGGGCGCGGTGCTGCCGGTAGATGGGGCGGGCTTCGCGGTGCGGGGGCCGGGAGCCGAGCAGGGCCTGCTCCAGGTCTGGGCCAAGACCGGAGACTTCTACACGGTCCGGCTTCAGCAGCGCGTGGGCATCTCCCAGCCCATCGGAGTGACCACATCCGGGACCGGCGGCCTCGACTTGGCCTTGCTAATTTCGTTGCCCACCGACATCAACGGCAACGGCAGCGGAACGCCGGCGGCAGTGGCCGCGGCGATCGGAGCGCTCGCCGGCGGCGACTTTGACGCGCTGGCATCGGGGCCGGCGGCCGCCTTCGGCATTCTGGGAACCACTCTGGACAGCCGACCAGCCGGCCGCGTTCACTGGAACGACATCACATCACTCGTGCAGAACGTCGAGGCGGTCGAGCACACGATATCCGCGGCCGCCGGCGGGCAGCTCGAAGTGGCGCTCGACGTTCCCGCTCGCCACTACCTCGCGCTGCGCGTCCTGGCTAAGGGTTCTGCGGCCCCGGCCGGCGGCGATTCCGTCGTGGTCCTGGCCGTGGACGAGGGCGCGTGACATGCCCGCCAACCTGACGATCTTCATCGGCTCGGTAGCCGGCGGCGCCGCGGCACCGATCACCCCGACCGACCGCCCCGTCTACCTGACCCCAAGCCGGAAGGACGGTACCTTCCTGATCGGTGGCAAGTGGCTGCCCTGGGACCTCAACGTGGGGAGCGACCCCGGATACCGAGACTGCTGGCGCGCAACGACCAACGGCTTCGGGTACGCGACCTTCACCAACGTGCCATTCACTGACACTGAGATGCATCGGCCCAATGGGCCCTCGGGGAGTCCCATCGGCCCCGAGATCGAGTGGAACCTGATCAACCCGTGGGGAAGCAACGGCACCGTTGTTTATTCAGGGAAGCTGCTGTCTACGATGGTGCTGCCGACTCCGGTCAACGTCCCGGACGATGTGATAGTCCTGGCGACGAATGCCTGGCGAGTCAGCGGCTCGTCCTATCTCGCCATTCCCATCGGCGGCAAGGCGCAGTTCGGAGAGCTCACTTTTCCGGTCGGGGTGACCACCATGGTGATCACCTTCATTCCGACGTACACGGCTCCGCCGTCCGTGATAGTCGGCCAGGAATACGACAAGGACGGCAACCACAGCGCCGCCGGAGTCGCGCAGGACAACACCGGGGCCAGGATCATTTCCACCACGCAGGCCACCATCCAGATCGCCGCCGGCCTTGCGAGCGATGTCGTCATCCCCTATCTAGTCAACGGTTCGTAGGAGGTCCTCCATGCTATCTCTCCGCGCGTTCGCGGCCGCTGCCACGCTGTGGATGGTCGCACTTTCATGCCCCGGCCAGGCCGTGGCCCAAAATGTCAGCGCCTCGCAGGTGCGGCTGCTTCCAGCGCTGCCGCCCTTTGCCTGCCCGGCGGGCCGGGTGTGCCTGGTCGGGGATGCATCGAAGTCTCCCTACCGCGCTGCCTTTGTCGATGCGGCCGGCGGCGTGGCAGGAGCCGGGGATAGCTGGCGCCTGCGACTCTACCCCGGGACTCCGCCGGGAGCTCTCAATGGCGACATCTGGTATGATACCGTCGCTCAGGCGGCATACGTGCAGCAGAATGGCGTGCCTACCGGAGTCGGCCCGCTGGCGTTCGGCCCACAGATGGCTGGTCGCCTCCTTGCCGGCCCCTGCTCGGGCGCGGCCGCATCGGCCACCTTCCGGGCTATCTGCAGCGCTGATCTGACGACCGCTCTGACCGCGCCGCCAGCCTTCGGCCAGGTGACTCCAGGCCTAGTCAAGGGGACCTTGATCGAAGCGGTGACCAACTTCGCCGGCAGCTGCTCGGGTTGCACGAATATTCCCGGCTCGCAGATCGTGGGGCCCATCCCGGTCGGCACGCTACCAGCGCATGCGAGCACGCACCAGCCCGGTGGTTCGGATCCGCTTCTCACCGCTGCGCCAGTCACGATAGGCAGCGCAAACGCACCCGGCAGCTCGCCCAACCTGGCGCGCGCCGACCACGTCCATGACCACGGCAGCCAGGCCGGCGGCGCCGCGCATGCGGTCGCGGTTGCCGGGAGCTCGGCGGGGTTCCTGTCTGCGGCGGACAAGACGAAGCTCGACGCGCTTCCTTCTGCACTTTCTCTGCCGCTGTCCAAGGCAAACGGCGGATTCGGATCCGATGTCAGCACAGGATTGACCACGAACTACGTCGCGATCGTCGCCGGCGGTGCCATCACCATCGGCCCGCTACTCGCGGCTGCGCTGCCGACCGGAATCGACGCGGCGAAGATTGGCCCCGGCACCGTCTCAAATACGATTTTTGGATACATATCGACTCTGACGAGCGACGCGCAGGCGCAGCTAAACGCGCTGCTGCCCGCGAGCTCTACCAAGCTGCCGCCGACCCCAAGCGGCGCCGGCGGTACGCTCTATGATAGCGGTACCGCATGGCTGCGCCTTGCTGCGGGGACTGCGAACTACATCTATCAGGCCAATGGAGCAGCGCCTCCCAGCTGGGTCAACTCGCTCACCGGAATTACTATCAGCTGCAGCTCAAACACATGCAGCAACATCGCCAATGCGGCACTGACCAATAGTTCGATCACCCTCACATGCACGGGCTTGTCAGGCTGTGGAACGGTGGCTCTCGGTGCCACGCTAACACCGACAGTCATCTACGGCACGGGGGCCAATACCGCGACCCAAGGGAATGACACCAGGCTGCCGCCCGCGCCGACGGTCGCGAATAAGCTCCTCTATGACACCGGCACCACCTATGCGGAAACGGCAGCCTGCAGTTCGGCCAGTACGGTCCTCGTCGGCGGTTCACCGCCGGCATGTGCAGCGGTCCCCGATGCGGCGCTATCTGCCAACGTGGTCTCGCTCACCGGCTCGCAGACGCTGACCAACAAGACGCTGACTTCTCCAACGATCTCCGGTCCTACGTTTAGCGGCACGGAAGGCGGCACTCGGACTATCGGAGGCACGCCGACTCTCGGGGTGAACCTCGCCGCCGGTGGTTTCAAGGTGACCGGCCTCGGCGCGCCAACCGCCGCGAGCTCCGACGCCGCGACCGCCACCTACGCTGAGGCACAGAAGACCGGCGCGGCGACTCCGGTCTTTGCTTTGAATACGGGGCAGAGCTTCGTGGCCAACGGCTACGTAGGAATCGCAAACGACGGAAGCTCGACCCTTTCTGCGAACATAACTCCCTGGCGTGTTCCTGCTGCCGGGGTAATAAAAAACCTGCATGTGTTTGGGTTCTCCAATGCACCAAGCACTCTCCACATCCTTTTGTACCGAGCTACCAGCCCAACAACGTCTCCGACTTACAGCGCGACGACACTAGATGCGACTGTAAGTTCTGGAACAAATACAGGAGCTGATACCACAGCTGGCCACGCAGTAAGCGTGAATGCCGGAGATCTCATCGTTGGATTTTCCAACACAACGTGGAGCGTAAACGGCGCGCAAATAAGCGCGGTTTACATTCCCAATTAGCAGGAGAGGCGTAATGAAACGTAAATGGTTCTCGGCTCTGGTTATCGTGGCTTGCATGCTTCCGGCGCTTATGGCGTTGGCGGCATTCCGACCTCCTATCAACCGCGGCGCGATCTGGCTGGTCCGCCGCAATGCGCGCGGCGCGATACCGGCCGGCCGCGGCGTGCGCCTGACCGGCGCCGTGGGATCCGATGATGTCGCTGTTATCGCAGCGCCCACCGGCGCCGACGCCAAAATAAGCGGGGTCACCTTCGAGATTGATCCCGACGATACCAACGTGGGCTACATGCTCCAGGCCGGCCTCAGCAACGTGCAGGTGCGCATTGGCGCGGCGGGAGTCAGCTTTGGTGATTCCCTGCACATCCAGGACAACACCGGCGTCTGGGAGGCGGCCACCGGGACGAATGCAAACGTGTATTACTACGCCTTGCAGAACTGTTCCGCTGGAGTCCTGTGCTGGGCTGCCCCGATCGCCTCCAGGCCGAATTAGGGAACCGATGAATCCCTTCAAGGTCTTAACGGTGGCAGGGCTCAACGGCTGGACCTGTCTAGCGTTCGCCATTGCCTGCGCCGCCTGGTGGCTGGACCGCTGGGACAGCCGGCGCCACCAGCGCGAGCACAGGCTGCTGACGCACCAGCTGCGGGACAACCACCAGGCGCTCGCCAGGCTGCCAGACATCGCCGAGGCATCGATCCGGCACCGAGCCTGGCTACCGCTGGCATTTCTCGTTGTCGTTCTCCTGGTCGGGTGGTTGACGTCCAATAATCGGCCGCTGTAGAGTTCGCCTCGCCCGCCCGCGCAGCAGCAATCCTGCCCGCTGCCAGGGCTTCCTTTCCCCACAGGAGCAGAAATGCCGACGACGACTCCGAAGTATGACTTCACCGCCCGCCTCGAGGATGCCACCACCCAGCTGAACCGCGCGCAGGCCTATCGCGATGCCGCCGGCCGGGCGCAGAAGACCGCCGAGGAGGTGGCCGCGCAGGCCGAGAAGACCGCCGAGCTCGCGCAGCTGCCGGTCCCGTGGGCGGACAAGGCGTCGCTCCAGGCCTCCAACGCCAAGGGCATCGCCCAGGCGCTCTCCAAGGCGCAGGATGCGCTTGTGGCCGCCGGCGGCGACCCCGCCATCCTCAAGGAGACGGTGGACTACGTCGACCTGATGCTGGCCAACGCCAAGGCCTACCTGAGCTCCGCCGAAGCCGCCGCCCAGCACTAGCGGCACCGCGCGCGGCGGGGTGGACAGGCCCCCGCCGCGCGCTCCAGCTCTCTACTCTTCCGCCCCCAGCAGCCTCAACCATTGACACCCGGCCCGAGCTCGCGGCAGGCTACCTCTACTGGAGGGTAAGCCGATGCCCACACCGACGTCCTATCGTACCACCCCTATAAGGTAAGCCATGCCAAGCGGTGCTCAGAATCGAGCAGCGCGAAGCGAGCGCGACCGCCGCGAGCAGGAAGCTCAGGCGCTGGTGCCGCTGCGCCTGGCCAATTTGACCGCCGAGGAGCAGGCCGAGCTGCGCCTCGGCCTGCATGCTCTTTACTCCGGCGAGATAGGAGACCCCGATGCCGAATGACCACGCCGCCGGCCGCCGCGCATACGAGGCCTACCGCGCCGCCCGCGGCAGCAAGGCACACGACGGCGCACCGCTCCCCGATTGGGCCGCGGTGAGCGCTGCGAACCAGCAGGCCTGGGCCTCATTTGCGCTCGGCGCGATCGCTGGCGCGACCGCCGAGACTTGCTACTCGACCCACTACCTCAACGAGGTGCGGGGTTTGGCGGTCTCCGGGCAGCCGGCACCGTCGTTCGCCTACTTCCGATGGAACCGCCCCGAGATCGCCGGCGCTTGGAATGCTGCCTGGCGCGCCGCGAGAGCCCGCTAGTGTCGAGCCGCGCCACCCTGGTGGCCCAGACGCGCGACTTTGACTGGCTCCCTTGGGGAGCGGCGAAGCCTTGGGACAAGAACCCGCGGCTCAACGCTAAGGCGGTCGATCCGGTGGCCCGGAGTATCGCCCGCTGGGGCTTCGTCCGCCCCATCACCATATGGCTCGGCGGGAACCGAATGGTCTGCGGGCACACTTGCCTCAAGGCCTTTGAGGCGATGCTGCTGCGCGGCTACCAGGGTCCGGACGGCGTGCGCGTCCCGGCCAACCCGAGCTTCATCGCCCGCGGCGCGCCCGCGCCAGGCATGGTTCCCGTCCGGTTTCACGAGTTCGACACCGAGGACGAGGCGGACGCCTACGCGCTCGCCGACAACAAGCTCGGCGAGATCGCGACGTGGGATGACGCCGCGCTGGCGGCGCTGCTCGCGGTCCACAAGGAGCGCGACGCTCAGCTGCCTGGCATCGCGGGATGGAGCGACCAGGAGCTGGCACGCCTGCTGACCGCGATCGGGGCCTCGGGCCCGGCCTCCGATGACGACGAGGCGCCGGAGCCGAGCGAGGAGCTGCTCCTCAAGTGGCCGGTCGAGCTCGGTCAGGTGTGGGAGCTGCCCAGCTTGTCTCTGCCAGGGCAGGCCCACCGGGTCATGTGCGGAGACAGCGAGTCCGAGGAGGCGGTCAAGCAGCTCCTGGCTGGCGCTCAGCTGCAGCAGCTGGTCACCGACCCTCCCTACGGCGTGAAATACGACCCGCTGTGGCGAGAGCAAGCGGGGCTCGGCAAGCAAAAGATGGTGGGCAAGGTCCACAACGACGACAAAGCCGACTGGAGCAAGGTCTGGGCTCTGTGGCCAGCCCCGGTGGCCTATGTCTGGCACGCCAGCAAATATGCTCGGATCGTGGAGACATCGCTCGAATCGGTCGGCTACGAGCAGCGCGCCCAGATCGTTTGGCACAAGCAGCAGTTTCAGCTCAGCCGAGGCCACTACCATTTCCAGCACGAGCCCTGCTTTTACATGGTGCGCAAGGGCGCGCGCTCGGGCTGGTGCGGCGACCGCAAGCAGTCGACGTCCTGGGACATCCCCAACCTCAACCCGCGCGGCGGGGGCAGCAAGGAGCCGGACGACTCGCCGACCGGCCACGGGACGCAGAAGCCCAAGGAGTGCATGGCGCGCCCGATGCGCAACCACCACAGCGCTGGCGCAAAGGTGGGCGACCCGTTCCTGGGCAGCGGGACCGGCCTCATCGCCGCCGAGCGCGAGCGGCGGATCTGCTATGGGATGGAGCTCGGGCCCGCCTACCTGGCGGCCATCCTTGAGCGGGCCGAGAAAGCCGGCCTGGCACCGCGGCGCGTATCATGACCAAGGCGAAGCAGCCAGGCGCCGGCGGCGCCGCGCCCGGGCGCGCAAAGAAGGCCAGCACCAGCGCCCACATCGCGTCCCTGGCCAGCCAGGCGCTGGCCTACCGCGTCCTCGGCATGAGCTGGGAGACCATCACCAAGCAGCTCGGCGTCAAGGGGGGGGAGCAAAAGACTAAGGATCTCGTGCGCCAGGCGCTCGGGCTGGGCAGCAACTACTCCGACGAGCAGATGCAGGAGGAGATTGACCGCCTATCCCACGACGCGCTGTACGCGCGCACCCAGCCGAAGGCCATGGCCGGAGACACGCCGTCGATCCGCACGGCGGCCAAGCTGCTCGCCACCCGCCCGCGACGCGCCGCCAAGCCATCGCTGGACCCGCTGCGCAGCGCTGTGCGCCGCGGCCTGGCGCGCGGCCTCGGCCCCAAGCGGATCCTGGCCGAGTTCAGCGAGTGCAAGAAGAGCACGCTGGCGGACATCCGGCGGATCATCAAGGACGAGCAGGTCCTGCCCGCCCAGACACCGCAGGCGCAGCGCGAGCGGCGCGTGGCCGAGCTCGAAGCCGTCAAGCGCGACGCGCCCGACAACAAGACCCTGATGTCCGCGCTGCGGATCCTGGTCAAGCTGGATGGCAGCCTTGAGCCGCCGCAGCCCAGCCCATACGACACGGTGTGGGCCCTGTGCGCGCGCCTGGCGGACCACCCGCTGCCCGCGGCCGCGGTGGTGCCGCGGCGCCCCGCAAACGATGCCGAGCGCCGCCTATGGCGCGCCCGGCTGCAGCGCATCTCCGGTCTGCTCCAGCGCGCCGCGGACGACGTCTCGGCCTTCCGGCGGCTCGGGGACGCGCCGGTCGGGGCGGTCATCATGCCCACCGACAAGACTGCTGACCGCCTCGGCCGCATGAGTCGGATCAACCTGTACGCCCAGGAGCATGCCGCGGTCGCGCTCTCCCACGCCGCGACCAACCCGGCCGCCACGCCCGGGCAGCGCGCCGAGGTGGTCTCGCGCCTGGTCGGCACCTTGGCTATGAATCACCCCGCCGCCGAGGTGTCGGAGTGGGCCAACGAGCTCGTCGAGCGTATGAAGGACGATGCCGACCCGGCCGCCAAGCCGGGCGATGAGGCCGGCGGCGCCGCCGAGTGAGCCGGGCGACGATACGGGTCCTGCGCGACCTCTGCTCGCTCTATGACCCGTCCGAGCGGTTCCTCTCGATTCGACTGGAGCTGCGCACCGAGACGGGCGAGCAGCTCGTAAGCGGCGGCGGCATCTGGGACCGCCGCAAGAACCGCTGGTTCACCCCGAAGAACCTGACTGTGCTGCTCGGGCCCGAGATCGCGGAGGCCAACCAGGCCCTCATCGGCCCGGCTCACGTCCTGGTCGTCGAAGAGTCCCAGGTTGAATACGTGCGCGCCTTCGGGCTCTGGCTCCGCAGCTTCGCGCTCGGCGCGCCGCGGCCGGCCTACGTCGACGTGCTCGCCGGCAAGCGCCGCGGCGGCAAGACCTGGGTCATGGTGGCCTGCGTGATCCTCGCCGCGGTCGCGGTACCGGCGCGCTTCCACGCGGATGGCCACATGCTGGCCTTCGTCGGCTGGCTGGTCGTGCCGAGCTTCCCCGAGCAGCGCGAGATGCACGAGGACTTGCTCGCCGTGCTGGAGCAGCGCCGCGATGTCGGCAGCCGTGAGACGGTGCAGGTGCTGCGCAGCATCCCCGAGAAGTGGTGGCGGTACCGGCCGGCGCCGAACAACTTCTATGTCTTCGTCCACGGCTCGACCGTGTTCCTCAAGAGCGCGAACCGCGCCGACAGCCTCAAGCAGGGCCGCGTCGACGTCATCGGCATCAACGAAGGCCAGAAGGTCGACAGCGAAGCCCCGGTCCACTGCGCCGGCAATACCATCGACGGGGAGGGCCTGCTCATCCTGGCGGCCAACGCCCCCCGCAAGGCGCGCGGCTCATGGATGCGCGAGCTCAAGTATGCCGTGGACGATGGGCGCGCCGTTGACCCGGTGGACGGCAAGCAGGTGGTGCGCTGGTTCACGATCGACCCGGCCAAGAACAAGCGCATCAGCCAGGAGGGCCGCCGCAAGTATCGAATCTTCGCGGGCATCATCAACCCGAAGCTCGCCCTGGCCGACGCGGACGCCGAGTGGAACGAACAGCAGGACGTGGTCTTCTTCAGCTACCGTCCCGAGCTCGCCATCAAGGAAGTCCCCTACGATTGGGTGAACGTCACCGGCGAAGTGATCTCGACCATGCGGCTGCGCGACTGGATCCGACCGCCGGCCGACTATACGAGCTTCGGCGGGGTGGACTTCAATAAGTGGCCCTGGTTCGCCTTCCTCGGCTTCAAGGCGTACCGGGTGCCGACGAGGAACAACCTGCTCGTGTATGTCGTCGAGCGAGAGTTCCGCAACGAGCAGGAGCGCGACCGGCCGCTCACCGAGCGCGAGGTCATCATCCAGCTTTACAACGCCGGGTGGCGCCCGGAAGAAATCCTATGGATCGCCGACCCCAGCGGCCAGTGGCAGTCCTCGAAGAACCGCCAGAAGGGCGGCGTGGCCGCCGGCCACAGCAGCTTCGACCTGTTCCGCAGCCCGACTGAGGTGATGCTGGACGGCGAAGAGCTCGTGATCCCGGCCTGGGATATGTTCGCCCCCACCACCTGGAAGCTCAAGGACAGCGAGCACTTCCCGCACCCTCGAAAGACCGAGAGCATCGACGAGTGCAACGACCTCTTCAGGGACTCGCGGGTCTTCATCCTCGAGGACGCCTGCCCGCACTTCATCAAGGCCTGTAAGAAGGCTCCGCTCGACCCGCACGCCCGCGGCGTCACCGATGACCTGCGCGACCTATGGCACATCATCGACGCGTTCCGCTACCCGATTCACCGCGCTCAGAGCGCCATGGAACCGAAGCGCAAGCCGAGGGGCGAGGCCGCGCGACGCGCCGCCGGCGGCCTCCCGCAGCGCCGCACCGGCGGCCCATCGCTCGGCAGCGGCCGGAGGGTCAGGTGACCGGCAGCACACCGCAGGAGCGGCTCGCGCTGGCGCTGCAGCGCGCCGGCCTGACGCACCGGCAGCTGGCGGCGCTTGGATCCGTATCTCGATCCACACTCCAGCGGCTGCGCAGCGGGCAGGTGACGCGGCTGCGCATGGACACGATCGCCAGGGTGGCGCGCGCGCTTGGCTGCTCGGCAGCCTGGCTGGCCTATGGGCTGGACGCGCAGCCGCTGCACGTGGCGCCTGACGATGCCCTGGTCGTGCGCGTGAGCCTTCGTGATTGTTGCAGCGCTGAGCTGCAGGCCTGGGTGGATGAGCTTCGACGGGCAGCCCCCGGCCGCCCGGTCGTTGTGCTGCTCGGAGCCGGCCTGGAAACCATGCCCGCCGAGGCCGCTTTCGCAGAGCGAGCGCGGCAATTGACAGAAAAAGCCGACTCAGACGATAACCAATCCATCCGGGAACCCACGCCGAAGGAGATCCCATGCCCCAGATCCCTGTGCCAGTCTGCTGGCAGTCCATCATCGCCATTGAGGCCCAGCGGCTGAGCCAGCTGCTCGACCGAGCGGCAGGCACCCCAGAAAACGGCGCCCATAGCCGGCCAATTCTGAGCCACCAGACTGCTGAGCGGCTCGCCCGCGAATCGGCCGGCCCCGGATTTTCGCTGCCGGGCCTCATCAACAGCACCCCTGCGCTCGAGCAAGCTCCATGACGTGCATAGTCGCTCTGACCGACGGCGGGACCGTCCACATGGCCGGCGACAGCGGCTGCTGCTTCGGGCAGCGCCTGGTCCAGCTCGAAGAGCCCAAGGTGTTCGCGGTCGGCGATATGCTCATCGGTGACAGCGGCACCGTCCGCGCCGGCCAGATCCTCCGGCACGCCTTCACGCCGCCACCCATCCCCGCCGGCAAGGTCGACCTGACGGGCTACTTCGCAGGAGCGTTCTACGCCGCGCTGCTGGAGGCCTACGCCGCCGGCGACTTGAGGGACAAGAGCGACAGCTGCGATATGCTTATCGGGCTGCGCGGGCGCATCTATCACCTGTCTAGCGACGGCGCTGTCACGGTGGACGCCCGTCGCTCGCACGTTGCGATCGGCAACGGCGCGCCCTACGCGCTGGGTGCCATGTTCGCGGCGCCGACCAAGTCGGCGCCGCGCGTGCGGCTGGCAATCGGGCTCGAAGCAGCTGCGCACCATGTCGCGGGCATCATCAAGCCGTTCTCTTATAGGTACCTGGAGGCTGAGTCAGTAGCTGACCGCCCGCGGCGGGGCTCGGTGTCGCCAGCGGCCGCCCCAAAAAAAGAGCGGCGTCGGCGGCGGCAGGCGGCCTGAAGCTAAGCACCGCGCGCGGAGTTCGTCGTGCTTGGCAAGCTCGGCAGCGCGCGCCTGGTCGTCCAGCTGGTCCGCGCAGCCAAAGCAGAAGTGCCGACGACGATCGTGGTGCAAAACCCAATCGAAGCCGCTGCACCAAGGCACAGTCGGCGCGCCAGCGCGCCCGGCGACCAGCCCCAGCCGGCAGCCTGCGCACATCCTTGGCGTCCGCCGGAAGCTCGGCACCAGGGCCTTGAGCCAGGCCCAGGGGGATAGGTCAGCTGCCTCGAACACGTGGAGTCTCGCAGATGCCGTTTCCATAAGCGTCGCACTTTTCTCGAACAGCATCCGCTGCGCGCCTGGTCTTGTCGTGTGACGCCACGCGTGTCAGCACCGCGACCCCTTCGACAACGCGCGCCACGATCCATCCTGCGACCGGCTGAACATCCAGGAGCTCCGCCACCCCGTCCGGCACCACGGCCTTTCCGCTACCGCTCTTGATGCAGTCAGCCAGGTTCTGCAGGTCGAACAGCTGCGCCATCAGCTGGTGTTCGGCAATCGGCATTTCGTTCCCATTGTCAGCGAGCGCCTTGAGGCGCAGCCGCTCCAGCTCTTGCTGCCACCGCGGCGCATTCGCACCGGCCGCCTGCCCTGGACTGCCCGCCATCGCTTCCCCCGCCGGCGGCGCTGGGTGCGCGGCCCCCATGAGCATCAGCACCTCGCGGCGATAGACGTTGGCCGACGGGCCCCAGGTGACCGTCCAGTCCTTGGCCATCGCCGCGAGCTCCTCCGCGATCGTCCCCCACGCTGCCAGAGCGCCGGCCAGTTCTCCGCAGTACGGGCTGCACTCCATCAGGAGAGGGGCTTCTGGGTTTTGGTGAAGGCCCATCGTCATTACCACCAGCTCGGCGCATGCCGCCGCACGGTCTGGGCAGCCAAGGGGCTCGAACCGAGAGCACCGCAGGAAGGCCAGCGCCACATCGGCCGGCACCACGGTCGCCGATTCGACCCGGACGCAGCTCGCCGGACCGTCCCCCCAATCGAGGTCTTTCACGTGGGGGTGGACGGCCGTGTAGGCCACCGGCTGCTCGAAGATCCGCGCCATCTGCTCCAGCTCGCGAGCCATCTTCTCGCGCCAGCGCTGCCGTTCTGGTCCGCGCAGCCAGTGGCCACCGAGCTGGCGGTAGAGACCGGCCAATGCGTTCAGGTATCCAGGGATTTGCGGCGCGCCAGCCGCCACCGCAGGTGCTGACGTCTGCTCTGCGGCGTGCCGCGCGGCGGCGCACGCCAAGCAAAGGCTGACCGCCTTGCCATCGTAGGTCACCGTCTCCTGGTGGGCACTGCAAAAATACCCCTCGCAGCTGGCCTCATCGGTGCCGTGCATGCCGCCGCAAGCGTGGGCGATGCCGCGGTCAATCTCGACCGTGCACCCTCCAGGGTGATCACATGTCCCCTGGTGGGCATAGCCAATGGGCCGCCCCTTGCTGTCTTCACCGCAGTTAGCCCATCCCATTTAGAGCTCCTTCCCTTCGCCGTCGGTTGGCCAGGCGCAGCGGTACCCATTGCGGGTCGCTGGCCAGTACTCGGCCGCAGCCCTGGTGTCCTGCTCCACGGTCTCGGGCTGCACGTCAGCCCGAAGGTGAAGGATGATGGCCGGGCTCATGAGCGGCTCGGCGCCGTCATCGCCGCCCCCGGCAATTCGGCAGCGGTAGAACCACATGCCGCCCAGCTCCAGGTGGGCCGCCCGCGCGGCACCGCTGGGAGAGCACCGCCGAAAGACGGGGTTCATCTCCTGCAGCAGCCCCTGCAGGGTGCGCCCCTCCTGCTCGGCGAGCAGCAGCAGCCCGGTCTGCAGGTTCTCCGCGGCCCCCACGAACACCTGGTGGGGGGCCAGGCCGACCGAATCGACCTGATCGCCGCGCTGCCTGGTGAAGCGCTTCTGGCCGGCGAAGGAGCCGACCTCCACCCAGCCGGTCTTCTTCAGCCAGGCCTCCACGCGCGCAGCGGTCAGCTCGCGCATCTCGAATAGCTCGAACGGGTTCATCATGTGCTCGTCGCTTTCCAGCGCCACCAGGCCGGGGCGCGTACCGCCGCTTCACGCGGGGGGCTCAGGTGAAATACATCTCGCGGAAACTGTCGATGGCTTGCTTCAAAAACTGCGCCTCGAAGTACGCAATGATCATCGGGCGCCAATCAAACCGCGCCCGCGGCGCCTCAACCCGCACAAGAGCGGTGCATTTTGGCGCGGCCCTATCGCCTTTCGTGCCGAACCACGGACGCGCCCTTGACCTCAGAGACACGACGCACCGCCCGCGCCCGCGGCGCCGCCGGCGGGCGCGTCGCCCGGCCCGAGCAGGATCTGGGCGGGCGCGCCCAGGCGCTGGTGGCCCGCCAGCGCCCGCTCAATCGAGACCACGCCCCAGCGCAGCCGGCCGCGCACCGCCTCCACGTCCAGCGCGATCGCGTAGAGGTTGTCCTCCACGCGGTTCCACTTGTCGCAGGCGCTCACGAGCAGCTGCTCGCCGTGCTGGAAGTAGACCGCCGCGCCGCGGTCGGCCGGCTGGCAGATGCCCGATGCGGCCTGGCCGCGCGAGGTGAGCGGCACGTTTGTCGAGATCTGGATGCTCCAGGGCGGCACGCCAGCCAGCCGCAGCTCACGCAGCAGCCGCTCGCGGACCTCGGCCATGGAGCGGCGCTCGAATCGGGCAGCCCCCGGCCGCGGGGTGCGCTTCCAGTCGGCTGGCCAGCGCAGCGGGAAGCGCAGGTCTTCAGCTGGCATGAGATGCCTCCGTCCGATGTGCGCCGCGCGCAGCGGCTAGGCCGCTAGCGCGCTGAACCGCCTTTGTCTGCACGCCAACCAGGTAGAGCTCGGCGTGCAGCTGCAGCGGCGCGCCGTAGTATGCCGTCCCGAGGGGCTGCTGACCGCGCTTTAACACCAGGCCCGCCTTGGCAAGGCCAGTTTTCGTCATCAGCTCGGCACCGGCGCGGCTCAGCAGTCGCATGTTGAGCTCGCGCTCTCCCTGACTCCACCGGAACTTGGCCCCGTTCTTCAGACCGTCTTCGATGGCGCCGAGCAGCGCGCGCAGCCTGCTTAGCTGTGCCCTGGTCAGCGGGCACTGCGCCGACAGTCGCTGCGCGGCCCGCTGACTTGCCGGCGCCGGTGGACCGTAAGGCGCTCCTGGTATCCGATCGGGTTCGATGTAGGCCACGCGGGGCTGGGTCCTTTCCATCAAACCACCATCCTATAATCGAAGGAGACATGTAGGTCCTCCTCAAGGATGGGCAGACCCTCGTTTGGATCGTCCAGGCCCAGCTCGACCTCGGCAGCCGGCACGCTGAAACGCTCAGCGATGAATGCGACGAGCCGCGCGCGCTGGCTGGCACTCAGCGCTGCCACATCGGCTTTATAGAACCGTCGCCGACCCGCCGGAGAGTCAGCGATAACGGGCAGCGGGGAAAGCAAGCGGACGGTCAGCCCGCCAAAGACCCTCCTCCAGTCGGCCGCGCGCGGCGACGAGTCGCTGATCGTGCCCTCGACGGGCGTGTTCTTCCCCACGACTACTCGCTCGCCGGCAGGATATCGACGACCTGCCCCAGGAAGTAGCGACGCTTCATCGGTTGGGTCTTCTCCTGGCCGCCGGCGAGCTGCCGGAACGTCACGTTGGTCTTGTTCGTGGACATGTCCAGGGCCCCCACCGCGGTGACCTGCCACCCGCCGCCGGCCGGGCTGGGCGCGGCGCCGCGCGGCGGCTGCCGGGGGCCTTCGAAAGCCTGGGCTGGGGCCCGGTACCGAGACATAGGGTCGCGACTAGTGCTCATCGAGCTCTCCTTGGGTTGGCGGCGCTGGCGCCGCGGTGTCTACGGGGAAGGTCGCATCGACATCCTGATAGAGGTAGTGCAAAAAGTCGTGGAGCGCGTCATCGGCAAAGTCGGCCAGCGTCTCGGCCCCATCCGCCGACCTGGTTGCCGAGTACTCGTGCAGCTGCTCGTGCAGCTCGTGCGCTTCCTTGGCAATCTCCACGCAGAGCCGCACCGCGCGCAGCGGATTGAAGCGGCACTCGAAGGCCTGGTGGCCGTTGTCACCGCAGACCGCGCAGAGCTCGCCGTCCGGCTGCAACTGCCCCATCGCGAGCTGCAGCCGCTCGATCGCCAGCTCGTAATCCCGCCGGGTGAGAGCGCTCGCCGCTGCCCCCGGCGGCGCCGCGGCGTCCGATGCGGCGCTGATCGCCGCGACACCGCAGAGCGCCGCGCCCGCGGGAGCATTGGGGGCCAGCGCTGCGCCACGCACATGCCGATGCAAGAGAGGGTCGCTGCACCCGGCTTCCGGGCAGCGCCAGTCCTTGGTCATCGCATCGCCTCCAGTTCTAGACGATAGGTGTTCATGATCGACAAGCTGACCGTCCGATTCCCTATCTTGCCGAGCGGCTGATACGGTCCCTGTGCCGACTTATCAAACTCCTGCACGATGAACGCCCACGCGGCCTCCGCGCACCAGCGGACAAGGCATTGATACGGTGTTCTCCTCGGTCAAGCGCAAGGCAGCAACCGCTGGCGTCGAGATCGACGACATCTTTTCACACGAGGCGAAAGGGTTTGGCGCCGCCAAAACAACTACATATATCGCCGGCCCACTGCTTTTGACCGTCGAGGAGATATAATGTGCTGTTCCGGAACTGGTCTGCGACCCCTGTATTGAGCTCCATTTGCGCGTCTGTCCTCTGTTGCCAGGGCCAAGCGCCTACTATGGCAAGGGGATCGTGATCTGCGCAGGTCGAGACAACCGCTATCCTGGCGCACGCTGCCCTCGTTACGCATGGGGCGGAATGTAACTCGGGGCACTTCCACCCGGCGGCGGCGTAGGCTGCGGGCGGGTGGTCGCAGTGGTGCGGTGAGCCTGGGGCTTCGGGTTTCATTCCATCGTAGCTCTCCAGCCTCTTCACCCGCTTTTTCTCTGTCGCGCTTGCGGCTCACGCGGGCACCTTGGGTAGCGGAACTTTATTGCCGTGGGCGTCGCAGGGCCAGAAAGACCACCGATCCCATTCACCGGACGCATCAAAACTTCCAGACGCGCGATGATCTTCAAACTGCATGATCGCCTGACCCTGCACGCCACACAGTATTCGAACGATGGTCGTGTGCCTGTACTCGTCCCCCTTCCTACTGGCAATCCATCGGCCGAAGCCATGTACCTCTCGCTCTGCTTCGGTTGGCAAGCCCTTCCGCATGCGCGGGTTCATCTCGCGCAGGATGGACTGAACGGATCGCTTCTCGACGCGTCGCAACCCTTGAATTGTTACCGAGAGTTCCTCTGACTCCGTGGGCAGCCACACCGTCAGATCGGCCTTGCTCCACCTTGACGGGTCGATGTCTTCAAGCGTCGCCTTTGTCCACCCGTTGCGCTCCAGATACCCCCGCACCATCTCCGCCGTCAGCCCCTCTGCCTCGTCCAGGTCCATGATGTTCATCGGGTCTCCTTTGTCGCCATCACCTTCAGCTCTCCGCTTACGACCATCCGGCGCAGGCGGGTGAGGTTGCAGCCGCGGCATCCCTTATGGAAAGGCCGCACGTTGTGGGTCACCCACGAATCCGGCCCCGTCTGGATGTCATAGCCAAATGTGGTCGATATGCACGCCAGCTCGGCGCAGGTGGCGGCTCTGTCGAAAATATCGACGCCAGCCGGGAACAACGGCGCCACCCCCATGCCGAACTGCTTCAGCGCGGCGCCGAGGTCACCGGCGGAGGCCTTCCTGCACCGGCTGGCCAGCAAAAACCCGAGCGCGATGTCGTCTGGCAACACCGCTGGCACTCCTTCCCAAGGGAGCTGCGCTAGGAGCTCCATCTCATTCGATATCGCCAAGCGATGAAGCGGGGCTTCGGGCTCTCGCAGCCACAGGCCACCCCGTCTGCGGTAGATCGCCCCGAGGCCCTTGAGGTATGCCGCGGCGGCCGTCATGGAGATCCCAGCACCGCAGGCTTGCACGGCGGCGGTTCCACCGGGGCCTTGGGATACCCACAGCAGTGACCGCCCATGTCAGCCGCCAGGCAGACCTGCGCGCCGGGGCAATTGGAGCACGGCGCGCCCTCCGCGCCGTTGCAGAAAGTGACGGTGCAGGGGCTGCACGCGCTCGGCAGCGCCATGTCGACCGGCGGCACCGCCGCGGCAGAGCAAAAGACCGTCCCGGGCAGGGGAACGACCGCGGCGCCGCAGCCCAGCATCGCCCACGTCATCACCAAAGTAACCACTTGAAACATACGCATGTTGACCTCCGGGCCAGTCCTGCCACCGCGGCAGGAGTCGACGGACTGGATACCGTCGGAGCGAAGCCTAGGCTTCGCTTGCACCAAGGGAGGTAGCCCTTTCCCTGCCGCAGACCATACAAACTCGGCCCGCACGGAAGGCACGCGGGTCTATGAACTGGGGCACCGGCCCCGATCCCGCGCACGCTGCGCAGGGGCGCCGATCGCACGTCATCTCGCAGCCAGCTTCTCCGTGCGCCGGGCAGCGCGGGTTCATCGGGGCTTGGCAGCTCGCGCAGCGCCTAGGCGGCGGCTCGCTGGTAGCGTGCGGGTTGAGCTGGCCGCAGCTCGGGCAGCTCGGCACCGACAAGCCAAACATGCTCTCCGTGGTGTTTTTGACCCAGCGGCTTCCCGCTCGACTCTGCAGCCGCTTCCCTCGCAGACGGTTCATCGATCGCACTGCCCGCCGTGGCGCCAGTCGCCACAGCTAGCGCACCGAGCAGTCATATCGTCCGCGGGGCGCCCTGCGGCAGCGGTGGCAACGGCAGCAGCTCGGTGCGCCGGCGGCGTCCCCCCCAGCGCCAGAGCATTGAGGCGGGCTATCTGATCACGAAGTGCTCGCACCTTCGACGTGAGGCACAGAAGCTCGCTCGCAAGGGCCACGCAATCCGCGCGGGGGACAATGACAAATTCACCACTGAACCGCGGCACCTTCAAGAGAGCAAGCAGGTTAGCTGCTTGCTCGCTCGACTCGCACGGGCAGGGCTCCACGTGGATGCCGTCGGTCGCAGCCGGCCGCAGTTCGCTGTTTGCCATCACCGGCCCCCTTTCGCCTGCTGGATGTGCTCAGGGGAGGGCAGGGCCGGCTGCTGGTTGGCCGCCGCCTTGGCGAGCGCCCCGCGCCAACCAGCAGCCCAGAACGCATTCTCGGGCACGAGCTGCTCTACCTCCGGCCGCGGCGCGCCTCGCGTGCTGACATCGATGCGCAGCCGCACGGACCCAGCCACCCCGGCGAAGTGTTCCTCGGCGGGGCTCGGTGGGCGGATCGTTAGCTGCAGGCCGGGCTCCAACCCCAAGGCGGCGCGCGCCGCCAGCTCAAGCGAAGACGATGCCAGCGGAGCAGGGGAGGGTCCGGCCGCGGGCGGCTCGACCTGGATGGCAGGTACCGGCAAGGAGGCCTCCAGGTGGCTAGCCACCGCTCGAACCGCGCGCGCCACCTCCTCCAGACCAGGAGGCAGCCAGCCAGCCCAGCAGCGAAGCGCGATGGCCTGGCCCCGCGGCGTAAGGTAGACGCGCACCGTGCCCTTCTTGCTGGTTGCCTGCCTGGTCAGACCGAGCTTGCATAGCCCGCGGAGCTGGGCGGTGGTCAGCCGGGTGGCAACGCCAGACCAAACAAGGATCTCAACCAGGGTCGGACCGTATTCCGTCATCGCGCAAGCCGCTTTCGGACGAAGCCCGGGTCCGCATTGAGCTCGACCTTGACGCCGCTTTTGAGAACGACAGTGGAGCTACTCTCCGACCCTCGCGATGGCCTTCTTTCGAGCACCGCAGCAACCTCATCTGGGTCGATGGCACACTTGCCCGCATCGCGAACTTCGCCGCAGGAGTGATCGGCCTGGTTGAACTCGACTAGAGCCCGCATCAGTCCCTCTGCTGCGGCAGGCTGCGATACAGGTCGCGCGCAGCCAGGCGCTGGCGCACTGTCTTCACGATGCCCGTGATGATGCCGGCGGCCTTCTCCTGGGCCTCGCGGAGCTGCCGCTGCAGCGCCGCCGTGCCGCCGAGTCCATGACTCAGCGCCCTGTCCAGCTCTTCGCTGGTCTGGTGCATGCCCAGGCGCAGCACCTCCAGCTCCTCGAGCCGGGAAATGCGCTGCTCCAGGGTCATTTCGGTGTCCACAAAGACGTGTTTCGGGTCGTTCTCGGACATATCACGGCTCCTTTCGCTCGTCGGTGAGCGCTATATCAAACCCCATCTCGGCCGGCGGCCCAGAAATGGCGCAGTGGTTCAACCTATCGGCCCGCCGGTGGCTCCGAGGGGCGATTTCATTGGAGACCCCTTGGAGAGCGTTGAGCGAGATCGG
>ERZ650304.75-NODE-75-length-62772-cov-7.566832_pt1 | contig 62772 bp, 80 predicted proteins | sample MGYA00376240_ERZ650304 | MGnify/ENA primary metagenome ERZ650304 (study PRJEB26733, sample SAMN07839271) | wastewater metagenome | biome: small river; feature: stream; material: water | place: USA: North Carolina | collected 2016-03-01 ...
GCTCTCAGCCACAGCCAGCGTACCAGAGGTAGCAGGTACAGTTAGCGTAACGTCAGTTGGTGTAGAGGCTGGTGTTAGTGTGACCGCACCGCCACCTGCGGATTTAAGATTTAATGGCATGGTATTCCTTTATGTTTATTTATGTAAGCGTTACGGTTTTGCGAACACCGCCAACGGTGAGATACAAATTAGTCCCGTCGAACTCAAACGCCCCGTCTCTGGTGTTGTCATCAATGAGCCATTCGTTAGCTTGATTGGTGCAGTTCCTGCCGCTGTGGTCTGCGATGCGTAGTGCGATTTGGCAGTGGTAGAAGTTGCTGGCCCATATTGATTAAGCTGAAAGGGTTTGATAAACCCATTGGCATGATCCATTGACCGGACAAGTAATATTTGCAACAGGTGGGGAACTTCCAACAATGGTTACTGTCAAGTTAGCGCCTGCGCTGATTTCAGTTGCTACCGCCGTAATGCCATCGCTCTTGATCGAGTAGCTGGATTGATAATTTGCCCCACTGTTTGAGACCCAAACATAGAGCATGTGTAGCCCCAATGGGACGTTAAACATGGGTACAGCAGTTGCGGCGGTAAGCGTTTGGCTTGCATTACTTACGGATCCAAATTTTGTAGCCTGAACCGATTGAATCGTCTGTAGAGTTCCTGAACTTGCACCAGTTAGCAGGTATAAGACTCCAATCTGTCCTAGTGTGTTGTTCTCGGTAATCCAAGACTCACCAACATTCCCGGAGCCAAAATTACCAACGCGAATAGTCGCATTGGTGTCAATAAATGAGTTGTCGTAAGAATGTACATACAACTTATAGGCCGCGTTATCAGTCCGCATCCTATATCTTGTAGTTGTCGGCTGCGTTGCCTTGGGTGTTTGCTTTACCCCATTAATGTTCACTCTGCTATATGGGTTGGAGTACCCAAGCATGTCAAACAAAACTGTAGTAAATGCGTTTTCGTAAATATCTAAATTTCCACCTATGACATTTATTACAGTGTTGTAGATTAAGCCGAAACAGACAAACCCAGTAGCATTCGGATTTCCTTCAATATGTGTTGAAGTCAAATTCAAACTACCGCAATACTGCGCATAGATTGCATAAGCGTTTGTTATTGGGTAATCAACGGCATTGCCAATGTCAATAGCACAATTCCTCAATTCACCATCAGATACACCATACAAATAAAACCCTGTTCCGCAAGCAAGTGCATAGCAGTGATCGAATACCGTTGTCGTTGCAGATGTAGTAGAACTGTAATTCTTGAATCCTGTTACGCAGTTGTATGCAGTGCAGTTATTAACTTCAAGAAGATATGAGTTGGTAGAGAAATCAAACCCAACATTAAAAAATGCAATATAGACGTTTTCAAAAATGCTCGTATAAATAGCGCCAGTGATTCCCTTGTTGGTATATGAGTTGGGGTTTGATTGAGCTTGAATAACAATGTCTTTGAAGTTACAAACACCAGACACCCGAAAGCCGTCAATGCCTCCGACTGGTTTGATGTACGCACCTTGACCATCAATCCATACATTTGTGCCAGTGAGTGGAACAGTGGTCTTATAGGTTTTACCTTTTTGGAGACATACGATCTTCCCAGTATTGATTGCAGCCTGAATCGCGGTAGAGTCGTCTGTAGTGTTATCACCAACAGCACCAAAGTCTTTAACGCTAACAGACTCCCGCAGCTTCCCCTGCACCGTAGTAGCAACTGCCCCTACTCCGCTAGGCGTATAAACCATCTCGCCATTATTCTTAATGCGAGTAATCTCTACTAGCGCCTCACTTGCACCTTTGCTAACCACCAAGTCACCACCAGCGGAAGTGGATAGTGTGATGTTGTTGGCTGGCGTTATTGATTGGCCAATTTTTATGTTTGACGAGTTTAATGTACTCATATAGTGTGTATTCCTTAGTTATTGTTATTTAACTATTGAGGGTTTGGTCGCTTGTGATTTCAAATTTAATATTTTTAGCTTTATATTAAAAACTTGATGTAGCGTGCGGAGAGTGGTGGGTTATTAAGGCTAAGTAGTCGAATAGAGCAAGCTGATACAGCACGTAAGCAGCGGGAATTGACAGCAAAGACCACACTGCCCACTGCTTAACGTGTGTTAGCTCGTGCTGGTGCAGCCCCTTGTCGTTGCGGTACTTTTCAAGTATGCGAATGACAGGGCCATTGGAGCAGCCGCCAACATCAGGCGGTAGGGTTTTGACGTAGAAGGTTAGTGGGTAGGTCATGTTAATTCCCTACCCGAATCAATCCCCAGTTCACCCCGGCTGTGCCTGTTGATAATGCAATTTGAATGTTCAACCCGGAAACTGTTACAAGAATATTGGCCCCTGCCTTAAGGTTTGTTGCATCCGCTGTTACACCATCAGACGTTATCAACGCAACCGTTCTGTAATTTGACCCACTTGAACCAACGTGTGCATATAAATAATAAGCACCATCTCCAGTTATTGTGAATACTGTTTGTGGTGTAGTAGTTGCAGAAACATTTCCACTATTTGACCTAAATTTTGCCCCAGCCGAAGTTAATGCGCCAAGAGAATCAAAATAAGCCGTAGCTGATGCAGTCGTTGGTACGTACCCAGCAACCTGAGTGCCAGAAGCATTGATCTTTGTCTGTGTGGAGCCTGCCATTACATAACGAACAGCACTGCTGCTGTAGCTTACAAAGGTATTGCCGCCTGATGGACTTAGGCCGGGATTGATTTCATAAACAATAGCTCCGTTTTGAATCACCCAATCATACTGAGCACCTGAGCTTGTGGTAGCCTCAAAATAACCACCAACCACCGTCATTTTAGAGCCGCTGTCTGCAAATATCGTCGCTTCTGTTCCGGAAGATGCGCCAGTCATCTGGAATGAACGAAAAGCATTCACTGTAATAACCGAACTATAAGCAGCAATTACGCCACCCTTGCCATTTTCGCAACCACAACCGTTTAATGAAATACCAAGGCATGTATTGAAATAGTAGTGCCTAGTTGTTGTTCCGTCTGCGCGAATACCGTTATCCGCTGCACAACCATTCATACTTGAATAGGTAAGGCCAAACAAGTTGTAGCCAAATGATGGTTGTGCGACTGTGTTATCGAAGTTAATCCAGCAATTCGTAAACGTGATGGATGTACCAGTCCCCTGACCTGAACCATCATCAGCATGTTGAAAACCAACAGAGCACGCCTGCACGGTTACATCACGCAGAGTTCCCATCCAGTTATCAAACGTGTAATAGCCAGTGTTGCAGTTAAGGATCAGCAGATTATCAAACGTAACATGGTGCGCTCTTGGTGCGTAAATTCCATATGACGCTGCTGCGTAGCTTGATTTCTTTATCGTCAGGTTTTTGATTTGTGGGTACTGCGTGTAAAGATTGTCCGCATGAACAAGAATGATTACGGCATCGACTGCGTAAGAATCTGTTTTTGTTCCTGCCCTTGCAAGGTTGCTTCCACTTCCTACTGTTGTAGTTGACTTGGAAATAATGCAAGCTGTAGCGTCAGCACCAACCAATGCAACATTAGAAAATGTTTTTAATGGTGACGTAATGTTGTAGCTTCCAGCAGGAAACAAGACAGCTCCACCAGCAATTGCAACTGCATTAAGTGCTGCCTGTATAGCCGCAGTGTCATCCGTAACCCCATCACCAACCGCGCCAAAGTCTTTAACGCTCACACTCTCGCGCAGCTTACCCTGCACCGTAGTAGCAACCGCACCAGTGCCAGCGGGGTTATAAACCATCTCACCATTATTCTTAATTCTAGTAATCTCAGTCAGCGCACCAGGAGCGCCTTTATTAAAAACCAAATCACCCGAAGTATCCGTATTAACGGTAATATTATTGGCGGGTGTGGATGATTGACCAACCCTTATATTCAACGCATTTAGTGTGCTCATACTTTATTCCTATTAAACCAGTGTCCAGCTAGAGCCGTTTGAAATTGTGACCGTAGCGCCATTGGCTATAGTCACGTCACCGAATGTGCCCGCGTTATACCCAGTTGGTATCGTGTAACTATTGCTAACGGTAGCGCCGTTCTGGAAAAACACCTTATCCTCACCCCCAATAGAGGATGATAAACTCGTAGCAACTTCCGCAATTGCACCCTGAACCGTAGTAGCGTCAAGACCACCAGCAGGCGCAAACCCTACCAACCCCGCGCCACCCGAAGAACCTAAAGGCGAAGCCGTAAAAGTTGCCGAACTAAGGGTTAAAATATCACCCGAACCATTTATCGATACACTCATTTATAACCCTTTAGACGACGGTCCATGTAGAACCCGTAGAAACCGTAACAACAACACCCGTTTCAACCGTAACCGGGCCCGCTGTCATGGAGTTAAACCCCAGAGGCACTGTATGGTTGACGGCGATGCTCTGAGCGTTATCGTAGAACCCGTCCTTACCAATGGTGTTGGTTTGGTTGGGGTCGTAAAACGCGACCTGATTACCTAAGTACATTTAAGTGAGCTCCAGTATAGAAACAATCACATCAACCGACGCCGCCACCGTGGAAACTACTTTGATGGTATTTCCAGTTTCGAGAACTAATTTCTGATCCCCACCCACAACAACCAAAGTACCACCCGGCATAATGGGTGCGTTTTTAATAATGTGGAACTCAGAAGCCCCTTTGCCCAAAATAATATCGACCGTCGTTACAGTCGTTAAAATATTAGCAACCGACAAACCAATCACGGTCGTCGTGGTTACTGAGGGTGCAGTGTATGCTGTCGTTTTTACTGTACCGATTGCGCTGGTACCGACTGATTTAAAAGTATTTGCCATGTATTATCCAAACGCTATAGACATAGCGATAACTGAGTCGTTGACTGATTGAATTGATGCTGTTACGGAAGATGTTGACGCCTTGGAGAGCAAGTCCATCTGGATTGACCTCATGTTGCCATCCATCTCCAAGTTCGTGAGCGGTGCGCCCTTGGCCGACGTGCTGGGTGGGATAGTGGCAACGGTGGATTCTCGGTATTTAATTTCTGCCATTTAGCATTCCTAAAATTTGTTCTATTTGACGTTTGAGCGTCATTACTTCCATATTTAATGCGTCAAATGCTTCGTGAGATATTTTGTTTTTCACAAAAGCAGTCTCATCCACCACAACCAAAGAGTCATCAACTCTGCGGTACAGACCCTTGATTGGGGCGCCATTAGAATCAACGACTTGTCTCATAAACCGAGTCAGGTCGCCAGGATGATGGCGCTGTAGCTGTTGATTTTAGGGAATACGGTTTTATTCTCCGAGTACAACACAATCTTAATATCGTAAACGTCAAACACTGGCAACCCACTTTCAGTAAAGAATTCATAATCCCTAAACTTATCCCAAGTAGAGGATGTGTTTGTAGGGGTCTTACAGACTAGCTGAACCCAACCCAAATCCTCATGAGCACCCACTGCGCTAGACAGTGAAGTTCTAACAAATACGCCAAACGAAGTAGACTCAATGGACGCTGCGTTTACCATGACCCGGATGTCTTTAGATGGAATCTTAATGGCTATCTTTTTAGATATATATTTGGCCTGAGCAGTTCCGCTTTTTGGCGTGAGCTCAGACGCTGCGTTTGAGGCTCCGTTTACAATAAAGTTATTAAACTTAATCATCGGGCGCTCACCCATATCAACAACCGGGGAGACGTTGGCGTTTGTAGTCTCTAACTGCGTAATCATTTGTGTAGACGCGTTAGTACCAAAGTTTGTAGTTTCAGTATCCGCTGTCACAACTGCGTTCTGGGTTCCGGTGAGCACAGTTTTATTTAAAGGCGCATCTATAAACGTACCCGTAACGTATTCTTTGGTAGAAGTTTTTACCGAGTTCGAAACGATAGTATCCGGTGGAGTATCTACCGTAACGATAGGAACAAAGTTTTGATAGGGCCGGTTTACTTGAACGGAGAAAATAGTTTCAGAGATTGGTGTAAGCAAAGCACCCGAACCCGAAACGTCAGATAGTACCAAGTTTGGAGTTGACGTGTATCCTGTGCCCCTAGACGTCACCGTAACAGACACAATCTTACCACCCACGACAACCGGAGTAGCTGCTGCGCCCGTTCCACCGCCACCGCTGAATGATATGGATGGAGAAACGTATCCAGAACCTACGAGATCAACGTCTACGCGGTCTAAACCGCCACTTGATACCAAAGTACCAGTAGACGTTGCGGACGCGCCTGCAGCGAATGTGTACGTGTAGTCATCCACCGCCGTAACCGCAAAACCCGTGGTTGCACAGAGCACTGAGTTTGCAATACCTCTGTACGAAGCCAATGTGTTTCCGGTCAAGAACACTTTATCACCCGTTTTAAAGCTGTGTTGGAACGGCAACTCACACGTCACGACCGGGGAACCCGATGTGACGGAGAATTTAGAACCATAGACTAAAACTGGTGCAGCGGTGGCTTTGAATGATAGCTCAGACGTACCCACGGCAAATTGCGCCTTATACAGGGTAAACTTAATATCCTCAGTCTGTTCGGCGCTCCAAGTCACGTTGTTCTCAGACTTAAACATACTACCAACAAAGGGTTGTTCAAAAATGGCCTTTCCAGTTTCAATAGAAACCTCACCCAACTTTGAAGTCCAGACGTTATATTTGTTTGTATTGGCGAGCAGGACAAAACAGTAGTCCTTATTCTCTTCAAGATAAATGGGCCTAGAGAAAGTGAACTTAGTTGGGATTGCGGCAGTTTGAGAAGTCAACACACTAGCCGGAGCTAATGTGACGGTAGAGTATCTAGAAACTCGTTTACCCGCTGGATATCCGTTCTGAGTTTCACGCAACTCAACGGTTACTGGGATTGAGGAATCCTTGGATTGAAAGAAAATATCAATCGCCGTAATAAAACATCCACCCGTTACGCCGTAGGTGAAGAAGGTTTGTGCCAACGGGTCACCCCCACCATCAGCCTCGCCGTTATTAGATGCAACAATTTCCACAACGTTTTCAGTAATTGTGTTGATTGTGGTTTGGTAGGTTTCTTGAAGTCCAGAGGTGTAGAAATTAGAAGACGCAAACCCCACCGTAGACCCCGGAATAGAGGACACTGCGTACACTGGGTCATCCTGGAGTTTAAACTCTCTATCACCCGTGTTGAAGGTCATTGGAGGGATATCAAAAGTTCCCGATACCTCACCCGCTGCGTTTGTCGTGATAACACCACCCAACGCACCACCCGTTGGGGTAATGTACGGGTCTACGGATACGCCATCAAAAAATGCGTAAAGCCGGGTTGAGGGTTTGGTGCTCACTGTGCTAAAACTTATCCGCTGAGGGCGAATAAAGGATAGGGATTTCAACCCCACCAGAGCGCGTGTACTTACTTGACGTGTTGCCATATTGTGTATGTTCTTTATTCTGTGACTAAGTGTGTATAAAGTATTTAACTACTTTAATCGCCACTACTGCTTGAGTCGCTGTCACTATTGCTCCAAGAGCCTACGATAGACGAACTCCCGCCCCAACCACCGTCATCTGAGGAACCCCATGAATCACCCACGATGGAGGAGCTAGAAGATGGGGACCAAGAATCCCAACCCGCCTCACCGTCATCCGAACCCACCTGACCCCATGAATCCCCAACAATAGAAGTGCCCACCGAACCCCACGTGAAATCCACTACAGAGCCGCTGGAGTGGAAGGATGCACTAGAGCTCGGCGGAACTGGTGGAACGTAGGGTCTAGTGATATAAACAGTTTCGACTGACGAAGTGTAGTTATCGGGTAATTCCTCAACCGTAACCCACGAGTCTTTGGAGGGCACAAGGTTCATATTCCCTTTCCAGGAGAATACGGAGAATGGGTTGATATTGGTAATCCTGGAAGACATTGGTTGTGACGCCAGCACCGCCGAAGTGTACGGCATAGTGACAACGTTATTGGTAGTCTGAGCCGTCGTAGATACCAGAGTCAACGGGGTAAAGATACTCTCAAACTGCGGAATAATTACACCCGAAGCATACGTCACCGTAAACTCTGGGTTATGAACATCGGCAATCGTATCTGCATTGTTAAACGAGTCAACCAAGTACCCACTCTTGAACCTAGACAACCCAGTGGCAGCATCGATAATATCGTAATTTACAGCAGACGTTTCAGACTGAGTCAGTAAAACGTAGTCTTCCAAGTTCTTAACTCTGGCGTCAATTGCGCCAACATCGCGCATCGTGTAACCCCGGTTGCTCTTGGGTGTTACGACGTTATCCATTACGTTAAACGTATATGGGCTGACCCGGATTGATGCCAAGTGGAGTGACTCAGTAGGAATACTAGGAGTCTTCGGAAGTTTAGCCGGAGTACCTGTAATTGCCGAAACTGTACCGCCCTTACCCATAACAATCGCGTCAATACGACCCACATACTGTTGAACACCGGTTGTAATTCTGGAGTCTACTTGAGGCGTTGCTGAAGTGGAAGCACCCGTGAGTTTAGACCTAAAATCCAACACATCGCGCAAGTCGTACACTTTACCCGTGTTGATGGATTTATACGAAAGTACGGAGTTTTCGTAGTAATTTTCAAGGCCCGAGAACTCATAGGAGTCTACGGAGAAATAATCACCTGAACCCGCGTTATGTGTAAAGTAGTCATAGACTACAGTCAGCGTTCCTGTTGGAAGGGTTCCAGTGAGAACTAATGAACCCGTCAAATAAGCATAATCACGCTGACCGTTATCAAGTTTAAACCTATCCGTAACATCCCCATTTACGGTAGATGTGATAGACTTAATACGGATAATGTCAGCCATCTCCAAAGGAACAACAGAAGCCGGGGTCAACCCGGACTCAGAGTACGCGGGTGAATAAGTCTTGGTCTTAGGAGCCCCGTTTGCCCCAGTCTTCGTCGCTGCACAAATGACGTGAAGGGTTGTAGAAGTTGGGGTAACGCCGGAGAAAGAAGCTGTCAATCCGTCTGGAGAAATAGTAACTACGCTAATTGGGTGAATACCTGCGGCAGAAGTAATAATAAAATTACCGACTTCCTTGGGGTCGATTGTCATACCCGAGACTGAGAACGCACCCTCGCCACCCACGATATTAACGATTTCTTTGTGGTAAATTTTATAGCTGATATTTGGCGCTGAATCTGGCCCCTTGACTCTGTAGGTAGAATTTGTGGGGAGTTTGATGAGCATGTTGTCGTTGGCGTTTTTACCAACGGAATCAACCGACAAAACTTTACAACTAGACTGAGGGGAAGTAGCACTATCATTGGCAATAGGCAAACTAACCGTATCAGTGTGGCGTTTGATGTAGAGGGTGGATTCAGTTCTAGAGAACTTGTGAATCGTGCCAATCCTAGAACCCGATGTAAGCAACGTGTCGTTTACAAAATCCACGGCACTAGACATCGAAACTGATACTTTGTGGAGCACAATCATTGAACCACTGCTATACGAAACCCTACCAATTGAAGCAGTGGAGTTGCCCCCGGTCATAGCAACATCGGATACAAACAATTTATAAATTGCGTTGTTATCCGTGGTGTTGCTCTCTAAGTAATCTACAGCAATTACCCTGGCAGTTCCAATGACTGAACCCGCTGACGTTGCGGAGTGAAGGGTTATGACTTCGCGGTGGTCAAAATCCGGCAACGATGTAATATTGCTAACATACAAAAATTGACCAAAAGAGGGCACCAAGTTTGCAACAATATTGGAAATGTGATCGACACCACGCGCCTTGTTTGCAACAATTTCAGTAGAACCCAGTCGCTCGTTTTCAAACCCTTTGATATATGCTTTACCCGGAGAAACCGTATAAATCATTTTATCAACATCACCCACGGGCGAGGCAAACTTACCCCCGTTGAGGTCAGTCTTCAAATGTTCACGAATCTTAGTCGTCAACCCATTCACAACATAGTCACCCGCCTCATCAAACGTGCGACGAGCCAACGACTTCTCCAACTCATTATATTTTGGGTATCGTGAGTGTTCTAACAAAACCCCAGTATCAAACCTCATCAGTTCAATGTAATCGTCTGAGAGCGCAGAACCCAAGGGTAGCTTTACCAACGTGAGTGAAATCTTCAACCGATCCGCACCCGGAGCCGCATAATTGTAGGAGCCTTGGGCTGGGTCTAAGAGCGTTTCATCGTTGTCAGAAGTAACAATACTTTCATCAATCCGGAGCATCACGTGGCAGGAAGGCTCAGTGGTTTCCCCCAGCACTATTGACTGTGGAAGTACAGTAACAAAAGACCCGTTTACAAAGAATACACCCTTGTTTACGAACGCCATAGAAGCCCCGCCACAAGGCGCAACTGTCGCGGTTGTGAACACCGTAGCAATACCCTCGACGGTCAGAGTCTCGGAAGGGGAGAAAACTTTTTCACCAGCAGCACCCGAGTTATAGTAGGAGACGTAGAGCGTTGCAGGGGTTTCGGTTTGCGAGACTCCAAAACGAATCTTCGCCTTCAACCCCGTAATAGAACCCACCACATCTTTACCCACCAACGTACTCACATCGTAAGCGGTATTACCCAGTTTCACATAACAGACGTTCAAGTCTGACGCGGAGTTGCCCGGTACGACGACTGAGCCGTGTTTGAAAATATGCCCACCAAACTTTGAAATTTGGTTACGAGTAATAGACTGGGCCTGAGTAAGTTCTCGAGACTGGACGGAAACTCCGGGTTTGAACAGAATCTGATGAAACCCTGCGTCCTCGGCAAAGTCATCATAGTAGGGGGCAGTAATCAGATTTTTTTTAGTCATTTAGAATTTCAATACAGTTTTAATTACAATACCCTGGGTATCGGTGTAGAATAGTTTTTGAGTATTAGACACGTAGAGTAGTTTACCAGAGTATTTATTGACCGTTGGTTTACTAATAACCTCAGCCACCGTGTAGAGCCTAGACCCATCAGTCGCAGCAACCAAAGTACCGGACGGGGAAAGGGCTCGTTTACTCAATATCTGTAAGTAAATGTATCCATCAGTAACACTAGCCACGCGGTACTTTACTTTGGTGGAGTCTTGTATCAACACTTCATCAAGAACCGGAGTTGTAGTTCCAGTGAGTTGAACCTTATAGGCGATGATGCTAGAATTTTCGGTAAAGATTTTATCTGATATCGGAGTTGTTAAGTTTTTAAATATCCCATACTGGCGATAGTCCTGCACCAAATCCTCGTTACCAATACCCTGCCTAAACTCAGTGTTAATGACTAATTGTGTCGCCATGAGTTCGGATATCGCGTCAGACCCGTGACCCCCGATAGGAGCGATAATAGCGTATGTCTTGGCGTCAGTCACCGTACCAACGACGCCGCGATTAGGGTCATTGAAAGTAATATCTAAGTAAGAATATCCGGAGCCATATGAAATAATATCAACTCTATATATCGCACCATTCACAATAACCGGAACTGCGCTAAACCCTGTTCCATCACCCGAAAAGGATAGCTGAGTAGTATTAGTGTAATTCGTACCACCAACCGTGACTTTGACGTTATAAACTGCACCCTTTACTGCGGTTTGTTCAACAATGGATTGGTCGGAAATGTAGTCTACAGTTTTTAGCGCTGGCGCGACTTTAGCGCCAATCCCAGCACCAACTACCGTCAACCTCATCGAAGTATAACCCACACCGGGTGAATCAATAATTACCGATACAACTTTGCCACCAATAACAACGGGGCTAAAACTCGCACCCGTACCGTCACCACTTACTGTGATAGAAGTGTCGGTGTTCTTCGGATACGCAGTGCCTGGATCTTTAACATAAACATACACGATACTACCGTTGCTCTCAGCGCACTCCACCACTGCTGTTGCATTACCATACACACCGTTTCCTAGACCCGTGGAAGTAACCGCTATAGTTGGCGCAGCCGTATAGCCCACGCCAGCATTTACAATAGTAACATCAGTGATGCTACCACTTTGTGATATTGACGGGATCAGCACCGCGCCACCCACTGTGAGCGAAACTACTTCACCCACAGAGTATCCAGCCCCACCATCAGTAATCGTAAACCCGGTAAATACGCCAGCAGAAAACACTGGAGTTAATACCGCCCCAACACCAGACGTTGGTGCAAACGTTACAGTTGCGCCTTTTGTATATCCAGAGCCCCCGACAATATCCGTAAACCCTGTAATCTGACCATAACCCCCAACAACAACTTTGGCCGATGCACCCGAACCTGTTGTTGTTCCAGACACCACTAATTGTGTAGCGAGCGCGGAGGAATAGCCCGACCCACCATCAATAACGTTCACATAATCAACGGAACCGTTATTATAAAATCTATTGGAATTAGAGTTCTGGACTGGCATATACCCAGTGTCTACAAATTTTGTATATTTGTAAGACGGTATTGAGTACATATATTTCCAGAGGTATCCATCCGTAGTTCTCAAAACATCGTAAGGTTTACCATAAGGCTCTTGGGTAGAGGGTACGCCGCCATTATTGGATAAACATTTATAAACGTTATGTGCACTTGACAGGACGTAAAACTGCATCCCCTCCATGGGCTTAGTATTATCGTACTCGGTAAAGACTTGGCCCGACTGCCAGTCATATCTAACAGTGGCAAGAGATACGTCTGAGGCTAAAATCTTTTTAATTAGAAGAGCATTCTCCCTAACCCCGTTATTGTATTCCTCAGTCTCAGCGCCGCGAGTAAAATCCGTACTCCCGTCTTGATTTACGACCCACTCATTAACCTTACCCATAAAGCTATGGTATTGGGCGCGTTGTTGTTGAATATCATCTAGCAACGACTGAGCAAAGTCATTGCGATAAGCGTTGCGGATATCTGTTGTCATAAAATTTCGTATGCCCAATCAACAATAATAGTATCACCTGCGGCTTTTGTAAAAGGAGGGAAAACAATTCTAGAAACAATACCTACATCAACCGTCGCTGAGTTAAAAGTCCCTGCCTCTTGAATAACACCCGTACCAACGCCAGGGCCAAAGGATGCGGAATAGTTTATTATGTTCTGATCATTAGTAACCGAACTCATAGCAACTCGCGCAATTTCAGTATTCAACTTATAATCTGCAAATAGCGTAGGTGTACCGCCCGTACCAATAGCAATCCAGTTCATAACGGGAGTGGTAGAAGCAAAGCTCATCCTAGAGGCAATGTAGTTCCTACCCGACGAAGTTATGATATTCGGCGCAGTAAATTTATTAACAACAACACCGCGCTCGTTGATGAGCGTAAATGTTGGCGTTCCTTTGACGTGTATTTTTTCAGTAATCATAATGGTATTTAATGCGTGATGTTTTCAATCACTGAGTGAGAGTCATCGTAGTTACCTGTAATATCTAGGTCTGATGTTTTACTCAGGTTTGCAAATTGTTTTAGACCCGCTGGGTGAACGATTTTCATCAAATTACTATACTCAGTAATATCTTTGCTCGTCTTAACGAGGTAGGAGTAAGACTGGTAGAAGTAGTTATCCTGGAGTTTGATGAATTGGTTGGAGAGTTGAGAATTATCGTTCTCAAAGTACCCCCGAGTCGTAACAATATTTTCTTGTCTAAACACCAAAGTCGTTCTAGACTCTTCCCACTCAGTAATTGAAAGGTCGGTGTCAACGGGCGTCGGGTTGTAGTCTTGGGTAAATGCCGAGTTCACAACACTTAGCGCTACATAAGAAACGTCAACATAGTCTTCAGAAAAGTACCCACTGACGCCACTCGTATATCCAAAAATATGTTCCGAAATCTGCTTAACGGGCTCATTAACCACGAGCGTATGTGTATATGTAACGGGTGACACTGAAGTCATCACGCTTTCAACATATATGTCGCCCGTGGCGGGTTTGATTGGGTAGGGGGATATAGTTACGATTTGGTCAACCGAGTGGTTAAACCCGTAGTCAATAACCTCCGTATCCACCATCTCACCCAACGGGCCAATCTCCGTGACTCGCACAAGAGTGTTGGTGTAGGAGCCTGGAATAGTAAAGGTTTGACCCTTTTGCCACCCTTTACCCGGAGACACAATTTCTAAGTATGAGGGCGAGGGTACTATGTCACCCGCGTAGACAATTGCCCCGGTGTCGGAGAAGTTAAAGATGCGCTGATTCTGGTTGAAGAAAATGTTGAAATAGGATTGAAAAAATATCCTAACATAACCACCCGGAATCTCATTAAACCGCGTCGCCTCAAACGTAAAATTCCCGAGGTCATTGGAAATTGAAAGTTGAAACTGACCCTGCGGGAGTGTACCAACAATGGTTCTGAGCGTAATGTATTTCTCACGCACCCAAACGCCATCCGACGCCTTCAACCGCTGCTCACCGGGGTAAGTAATGGACACGTCGTCGTTGAAGATGGTTTTGAAAAGTAATTTTATTGCCTTTTCAGTACCCTTGGCTTCGTAGATTTTATTAAGTATCTTGATAAGGTTGCGGCGATCAATCGCAACACTCCTAGGCAAGTCAGACCCATAAGTCTCATAAAACTTATCAATAGTCTCAGCCGACGTCGTATCAATATCCGACTCAACATCGGCGTTTAGTATTTGGTAGCCAGCGGAAGTTTTCTGATCCGCATACTCATAATACAGTTCTACGAAGGCTTTGAAAAGCGGAGACTCCTCCCTGTGATACTCTGGGATGTTCTTGCTAACTATGGGTGCTAGGTTATCAATCACTTGGCGTAGATTTCTGTAGTAACAACGTTATTCTCCAACCGACCAATCGCAATATCTGCGACTATAGTATCGATGGCTAAAATCTGGTTTCTATTTGTAATGATATCAGGCGAAACGGTTTCAAATGAAATCAAAACAAACCTACTACCCGTGAGGTAAGAGGCAATGGAGAACGTGAGATCAAACTTTCCAGTTACCAAGTTCACTGTTCCAATTTCTTTCAACAACTCACCCGTTTTAGTGTATAAACCCAGCGTATCAATAACCTCAATACCACCAGACACGGTTTTAACACTCAGACTCTTGCCCGGAACTTCGTTAATCGAAACGGTTGTATATTCCCCGTCATGTAATATGTTAAAAAGGGTTGATGAAATAGAACCCGGAACAATCGCGTTGTTTGTGTATTTTGAGAAAGTAGTTTCTTTACCAAATATAGGAGATACCTTAAAACCCAACTTCTTCGTAATATCAGCGGAAACAATCCCCGAGTCTGCATTTACAATATTTGTGAGTAAAGTTGATTCTAAGTAATCCGCATTGAACTTGGAGATAGAGTTGATGTAGTTCGCAACCTCACTCTTCACTGCATATTCCATTGTGGACTGAGAGCTCGTGGACTTGGAAATATTGAATTTTACTCGAGTATTAAACGAAAGGAACGTATATTCGGGGTCTACAAACTCGGGAATAATAGACATCACCGAATATTTGCGGAGAACCGGGGTAATTACGTCTTTCTTAACCGAAGTAGAAATAGTATATCCGCTAACGGGCTGTAGTGAAATAAACACTTTACCGTAGACTGGAGGAATATTATCTTCCCCGCCCCATACTGAGCTAGACTTGATGAAGTTGAAGTTTTCATGTAGCGCGAGTTCGTAGTCTGATACGGAGACAGTTCGCTCCTTTGCGGAGTTTGACTTGATTGCGTTAATTTTTATCGAGTCCAGAGTCTCTCTAACCGAACCCCCAACAGCAACCTGGCTCGTCGCGATCGTAACATAACTCCCGTTACCAATTGCCCCATCAAACCCAAACAACGCACACCCATTTGGTGCATCAAATGAAGTTGATATAAAGTAGTCAATATCTATAATGTCGGCGTTGGCGGGTTGTTTACCAATTACGTTTCCACCAAAATAGATTTGATAGTAACCCTCAAACGACTCTTGAATAAAGTAAACATTAGCCGAACTCACCAAGTCATATACATTTTCAGCAAGGCGGTATTCTGTTCTAGAACTAATATCGTTTGGGTTTCTGACGTAGACTTTTAGAGTCGTCGTGTCTACATTCTTATTAGGAATAGTAAACATAGAGCGCACGTTGGACGTGGTGTTTACGGTAAACGTATTCTCAATCCGCACACCCTCAACGAGCCGTACTGAATTGAAGGCTTGGTCCGCGCCGCTCTGAACTGATGTTACCGTTTCTACAGCGACAAACTCGTATGCGCCGTTTTCATTTGAGGATGAAAACACTGTACCCCTAGGGATAGTGACTGCGCCCGTAGCCCCAACGGATACGATGTTGACGTAGGCGGAGGAACAGGAAACGGATTTTGGTGTATAACCCAACTCCTTGGCTTTTGACACTACGGATGCTCGCTTCTGCGCCGTATCTAGGAACCGTTCTGAGTGGCCAGCGGAGGCCAGGAACGCCATCGTATGCGTGTTATACGCCAGGATGTTAATTAGGGTGCTGAGTGAGGAGCCTTCAAAGTTATAATCAGTGAACGTTGGGTCACTTTTCATAAATGCGATAATATTCGCCTTAATACTGTCGAAGTCTAACTCTGTGGATGGTGTGGTGTTCATAATAGCTCTTTTACTCTTTCAACTATTTAACGTGAGCGAGCCACAAGAACGTTGATTGTGACGGGTGACGCGACATTAACAATACTTCCGACTATCTTACATTCAATACTATTATCATCTGGAAAAGTCACAATAACTTCAGTAACTTCAAGTCTGGGTTCAAAAACACCAAGGTACTTTTTGACTTCTGACTCAATGACAATCTTAGTAACACTCGTGGTATTTTCAAAGAAATAGTCGTAAATAGGGGATTTCATCTCAGGGTGAAACGGTATATCACCCTTCCGCAGCCTCATCAAATGAAGTACAGATTGTTTTACTGCGTTGACGTTCTTTTTCAGCAATATGTTATTTGACGTTGGGTGTTTTGCAAAAGACATATCAACATCGATAAAATCCCTTGAAGTGACTAATAATGTTGTGCTCATGTGATTGCCTTTAACTCTCCGAAATTCGATACTCTGATGTGATTATTCATTGTAAAAACTTGACCCCGATTTCCACCCCTAGAGTGCGAAACGTGTATCCAAGTTACTGGTGCGCCGTTGATTCGACGGTCCGTTGAATACTCAAGTATCAACTGGTCAAATACGATATTCTCAGAAATGTATTTTGCAATTTCTAAGTATTCGGAAGATTTTCTTGTCGTAAATTGCAAATCAACCGCCATACCCAACGGGTGTTGGGATGTTGCGCTGGAGTTGCTCGCGCTCCGGAGGCCAGATGTTATCACTGCATCAGGGTATTTAATTCTAACCTTCTCCAACACATTCGCAGCAACTGCCTTCAAGTTACAGGCAATCTCCACATCTTTCAACCCAGATTGGTCCCTCACTGGTTGGCCTTTGGTGAGGTTTGATATTCTGTAGTTGGGTGTCAAGAACTGGCTAATATCAATATCACCACTCCTAAACATATCACATGAAACGGGTTCTGAAACTGCGCCGTTTTGTGAAGTTGTAATAGTTTCACCCGCAACACCCTCAATAGGGTTAATATCAGTAGCACCCGAGTCTTGAAGTTTTTTCCTATAAGCAGAAGCCTCTTCCTGCGTCATTTCATCGGTTTCAAAGGCCGAAATTTCTTCAAAGTTTCTTGGCTCTAAAGTGAGCTCTGAGAACACCGGAGCACCCGAAGCACCCGTTACTACGGGTAATCCTCCGGCGGATGATACGCCTGAGTTTAAATGAATATTAGCCCCATCCACCGCAAAGTCTGAACCCAGTGTATGTGACTCTTTGCCACCAACTTTTTGATTCCAATCACCCGCCACAGACCAATTAGCCGTTCCACCCACGTTGGCGTTAAAGTCACCATTTACCTCTAAGTTACAAGTATTGGCGACGTTGATATTAGCGTCACCCTCAACTGTAATGTTTACTGATCCTTTGATGTGAACAAACCCGTTCCTCTCCCAAATCTCGTACGTGTCTCCAACGATCTTCCTAACGCTAGTACCGTTCCTATCAACTTCGGTAAAAGTACCGGCAGCGTGGTATTGATGCAGTCTCTCGTTGTTTGGTGTATCGTCTATTTCAATCACATGACCCGACTCAGACTCAAACACGTTGTTATACGGATACTCGGGGTTGAAGGGTATCACGGGTTGATCCCAAGTCGACGCCGAGTTTGCTATCTTCACGCCCAAATCCCGAGTATTATCCTTTGATGATACTAGGGTTTTGGAGATGTTTTGATTCCGGGCAAGCCTATTCGTATCCTGCTCATTGAGGTATCGTGGGTAGTTTTCAGACGGGTCGCCAAAACTACTAGAAACGTTTTTAGTCGTTCGAGTTGTCGTGATACCAACGTTGACGTTTTTAGATGGGGTTCTAAAACTATTTGAAACTGTATTGTTTTGGGGTAGAACTGTTGGTGATGAACCATAAACCGCAGCATACCCGAGGTTGTAGTATTCGTTGCCCGTGACGCCATTGCCATCACTCTTGACAACCCCACGTTTCATATCCCTAGCACCACCCGTTCCGAGTAAGTGGCTCGTGGCGAGGTAGCCCGATATTTCCTGTACCGTAGAGGCCTCATCTATAACACCCAACCTCCGCAGCCGCTTCTCATTCATATCAAGTTCTTGATCCATCGCGGATTCCTGAACCGTTGTAGAACCCAAGAACTGGTCTTTTGAGTTAATGCCGTCTTTACCCGTCCAAGCGCTCGGGTTATCCAAGTCTTTTAACCTAGAGCCCTTCTTCACATAACCGAGGTCAATGAGCATATCAGCGCCCATTTGGTATTTGCCAATGTACCCAAAACGGTTCACTGCCAAGTAATTATTGCTAGACTCCTTTTTACCAAGCGCGGCCTTTAGCTCAGATCGGTACGAATCTGCAACCTTTTCCACGGGCGTGATAGTAGTATCAACAGGTACGCCCGCAGTGTCTAGAAGCGTGTCTGAGGCCGTTGGAAGCACTGTAGAAACGGTTCCTAGCTCTGCGCTCGTTGACTGAACGTAGGCGAGGTCAAACCGCTCATCCATATCAGTTCCGCTGAAAGAGGATTTTGCAATCGGGATACCATGCATCGCACCAAGAATAACGGGCGACTGTTTAGACTCTCCATCCTGGAAAAACACAAACACCATAGTTCCCTCTACATAACCAGCGGAGGATTTACCGATTCCTGAGATACTAGCGGAATTTACAAGCGGTATGGCCCATGGTAAATCTGTAGTCGGCACGTCAGTTTTCAGCTCACTATGAACCCCAAACACCCGCACCTGATACCGACCCAGCTTCAACGGGTCAGAACGGCTTTCAACAATACCTACATAAAAATTTGAGTTCATAAAGTTTTTACCAATGGTTTTATGAATGAGTCAGACACAATCTCAAGCAACATAGTGTGGCGACCCGATATAATTTGGTGCTTAATTGCGGTTACAAGATACTTGCCGCTGTAGTAGTCGGAGATACCGCTTGAGTCAATTTCATCGGCCAGTATTTGCCTCATCTCAGGCATCATGAATTTAACAACTTGACCAACCTTTACATCAGTTCTTCCATGAACTTTGATAGCTATTTTAAATGCCGACAACTGTTCTAATAGCGAATTCCTTTGAAGGAAAAAGTCTTTATAACCCTGTTTCTGGAAGTTTCCAGTTTGATAGTTATTCTTTTCCAGGAAATAAAGCGATGCTATTTTCCGTCTTAGCAAAGTGTTTGTTTTTAGAGGGTACTTTTCCAAGTGTGTCGATTTATCAAAGTCATCAATATAATCAAACGTAGATGTATTTATATTCTTAGTCGTCAAGTCAATTGTAGACAGTCTTGACGAAAGCATACCCGCGTTTAAGTTGCGCAAGTAATCAAACGTCACCCCCGTTTCAATAGATTCAACAATAGAGTACCTAGTTTCTAAATCACCCCCGGCGCCAACAACACTCTGCGAATCTATATCAGAGTATATATAAGTCCTCGTAACCGGGCCGCTAATTAGTTTATCAACAGAAACGTATTCAAAGGATTGATTAGTTTCAAAGAAAACGTAATTCGGAACACCTTTTTCATTTATACTCTTACCCGCCATCCAGTTAATAGTTTCCAACGGAGTCCAGTACGGGGCGATGAATGAATATGAGTTTTTAGTTCTATCTAAATAGAGGAGTGAACTTGACGCTAGGTATCGTGGGTCTCTGAATATAGACTCCACGTTATCCGTTATGTTGCCGGAGAAGGATTTGGATACTTTTGAGTTTGAAGAAGTGATTAACTCCTTAGAGCAAAAGTTAAGCATATAAGTCTGAACACGTTTCTTTGAGTTGCGCGCCTGTAGCTTATACACATAGAATATTTTATCAACAAAGGTCTGTAGCGTAGGAGTTTTAATCCGAAGCGAAAACATTTCTTGCCCAATCAAAGGCAGAGTATTGATGAGGTCATTAGAATCCTCTATCATGATGTGACCCGACATCGTCGTTGAGAACAAATCCTCATAGAGCGATATTTCAGCAATTATGGCGAGAATATCTAAGGACACCCCCTCAGAGTTGATGAGCGTGGCTCTTTCAACCGTAACTTCACCCGGGAATGTGATTGATTCTGTGCTATCCATTTATCGATGCTTCATATTGTTTTACAAATTCGGACAATAGTTCTGGTCTAAGAATATTGATCTTCCGTTTCTCATCATTAAGCCTACCCTCAAACTCAATAAATGAAACTGGGTAAACCGTGGGGTCACCAACACCAGGGTTTGCGGGTGGAACCCATGCAGTTCCGGGGTAGAACTCTTTAAACTCACCTATAACATTACTTTCCCGCTCGTAGTGTCGGGTCTGGTACATCGTTGTTTCGCCGTAACGGGCTTTGCACATATTTTCTAGCGACACTTGGTCCAGAGGCCAATCAAATTGTTGGTCATGAATTTCATTGAAAATAAGCACAACCCAGTGGTAATACTGAGAGCCATAGAACTTCTCTGCAACTGAGTGCGCAGTTTCACCCTCCGCGATCGTGTACGACTGGTAGAGGTCTGTTAAGGGTCTATATTCACTTAGGAAAGTTGATCGTCTAAAAAAGTCTCTAATAACAATAGTCTTACCATTAGAGATGTAATCCGTTATAGGAAATTTATCAAAGTATGACATATCTTAATACCCAGAAGTTATAACAGAGTCTTTGTTGTAAACTCGGTTTCGGTCGACTAATTCGAGCTCCAGGAAATCGAGCGTCATATCAATTGCCAACGGAGCGCCATTAGGTAACGTGGCCCAGACGCCCGCGTTTGGTGAATAGTTGACACCAACTCGCTGTAAAACAGAGGTTGTTATTTTTGGAATATTAGGGTTTATTTTTTCACCAAGAATAAAAGAAATATCAAACTCCGCTGGTAGCAAGTAAAAGAACTTGGCCTTAGATATTTCTGGTAGCGCGTAGTATCTAAACGTTTCTATAATCTCTCGCACCATATTAGACTCAGCCTCTGACTTGGGTGCAAACTGATACCTAAATGAAAACTCACGATAACCGAAAGAGTCAAACATAACTTCTTTCTTAGGGTTTAGAGCGAGGCGTTCTTCAGCAAGCAAATCCGCTGTTGACGCAATATTCCTACCACCAGCCAACTTGTTGACGAGCGCAGAAATACCCGCGTTCTTACCTAGGGTTTTCAACTCACCCATCGCCTCACCACCCATTTGGTTTACAATATCCCCAGCCTTAGTAAGTGTCGACGGGTCGTAATTACTGTTGTATCGGATACTCGTACCAACTGAGTGCTCATTGGGCATGGGTAAGATAACAACTTTATCAAGCCGAGTCATACCCTTTTGAGTTCTCCAATTTTCATTATAAACCGCAGTATCCCCATATAACACTCGGAGGCTAGGGTCAGCGTTCTTGGCCAACGAAGCTCTGTTTAATAGTTGAGACTTAGTCTTATCATTGATAAGCGTAGTTTCAGTACCAATACCCGTTCTAGAATTTGTGACCACAGCTGCACCAATTGATTTATCGGAGCGAAGCGTTGATGACTTTTCGTCCGAACGAATCTGAAACATCATAAACTGAGAGTCGCTACCGTGTCTATCCGTTGGGGATGAGCCTAGGCCAGTCGGGTATTGGAGAACTCGTTTATCTTTTAATAATTGATTTTGTTGTGTGGTAGCCATAAAAATTCTTGTATATCGTAACTGTATTTAATACGAACAATAAATACAAAAATGATAACTGTAACATTCCCAATTATTCTAAATAAAGATGAATCATCTTTAATTAGGAAAATGCAAAAAGAGCAATCGTCTATCATTCGATGCGTCTATAAAATGGCGCAATCAGGAATAGATGAAAAGAGTATGCGTCATATACTCTCAGAAAAATATCCTTCAGTTTTGGATTCTTGGTATAAGCAAAGCGCAATTTATAGCGGTAGGGGAATGTTTTCTTCAGATAAGTCTAGAAATATAAAATCTAGAATATTTGGGGGAAAATTGAACCTCATTAAGCGCGCAAAGGGTAAAATTACAAATTTGGAGTGGAAAGAAAAACGTATTCTACCGTTATATATAATCGGGGAAGCCGCAGTTTATGGTAATCGTAAGTTTAAATTTAAAGAAGATAATGTAGTTTTCAAACCGTTCAAAGGTGTTAAGATTTGTATCAATTTACCAAAACTTCGAAAAAACTATCAGGAAAAGTGGAAAAGAATTGTTGAGTTAGCTAATAGAAAGAAATCCCCAATCACAGTTTCTATAACACATAACTCGATATCTTTTAGTTTTATAGATGCATTATACGAAAAATTCAAAAACCCGATAGAATCCAGGTATGCTGGGATTGATATGAATCCAAATTATATCGGTGTTTCTGTTTTTGATTCTGGAAAATTATTATCGACAAAAATGTTTTCTTTAAAAGAGCTAACCGGGAAATCCAAACTCGATAGTAAAATTAAACACGAAACGCGAGAAATTGGGCATTCAATAGGGGAATATTTAAAATATCTACAAGTAAGTACAACTTTTGTAGAGGAATTAAATTTTAAACCGGGAGATTCAAATCTTGGTAAAAATTTTAACCGTTTAACAAAAAATCAATGGAAACGTAATGATTTTCTAGCTGCGTTAGGAAAGTATTATAAATTAAGGAAGATAAATGCAGCATATAGTTCCACAATAGGGAACGTGATGAACCCAGAATTACCGGACCCAATTGCAGCTTCTGCTGAAATTGCTCGTCGAGGTTTTGAGATTTTTATCAAGAAGTCAAAGAAATTCTATCCAAGTTTACCGACTATAAGGTATTTAGAGGATCGATGGAAGAAAACCGATTTACCTGTTATTAAAACATGGAAAGAATTACATGACTTTTTAAAGAATTCGAAATTGAAGTATCGAGTTCCAATACCTAATCATATTGTCTTTAGAGTTTTTAGTTCAAAAAAGAGTCAAGTTTTTAAACTTGACAATTTTAAAATATTTGACTAAAAATTTACTTTAAATACTATTTATCTCGAGATTTTTACAAATATGTCAGCACCCACAATCAAAGACTTTAAAGCAACGCTGCGTGAGAAAAACATTGCGCGGCCCAACCTCTACTATGTCTCTATAATGACCCCACCCGCGATGTCAGGTACATCCGCTGAGCTTGCTAGCATGTGGTGTTCGGCTTCCCACACACCGCACACATTTATTTCTACCAACGACAATTTCATCGAAGCCGGTGTTCGCCGTAAGTATGCTTACGACATAGATCATCAAAACTTAGTCTTGAATTTCTATATTGACCAAGAGTTTGAAATTAAAAAGTTCTTCGACACTTGGAAACAGAAAATAGTACCACATAACCGCCAGTTCAATTACCCCGATAATTACACCGCGAATAGTATGTTTTTGTATATCTTAAACCAAGAAGATAACGTCACGTATGAATACGAATATTCTAGGGTTTTCCCCAAGACCATTAGCTCTATTGAACTATCTTATGCAAACGGAACTGCTATCTCAGGATTTAACGTAGAATTTGTGTTTGAAGATGTTTACTTTAAATCCGCCAAAGATGGTGTTACGTCTAAACCAGTTACTGAGGTTTCACAGTCAAGACAGAACCTATTAAATAACGAAGTAACTGCAAACTTGAACCCTAAATCTAGGAACTAATTATCATGGTATCAATCGTTCACCCCTCTTATTTTACCAAACTCCCTTCTACGGGTGAGAAAGTAAAGTTTCGACCATTTACGGTCAAAGAAGAAAAGAACTTGTTATTGGCGCTACAAGAAAATGATGTGAACGTAGTCGTCGACGCCATCAAGTCCACAATCACCGCGTGCACCTCCGGAACCGTAGACCCAGATAAAATCCCGTACTACGACTCCGAATACTTATTTCTCCAAATCCGAGCCAAATCCGTAGGTGAAGTCCTCGACCTAATAGGGTCATGCGACTGTAGCCCAACGGCAAAGACCCAGTTTTCCGCTGATATTGAAGACACCCAAGTTCTACCAAAACCCACGGGCAACAAACGCATTAGCATTTCACAAAGTGGTTATGTTGTGGAGTTTCGTCACCCATCGATTGAAGACTTTGCGGAAATTATTAAAACCAATGGTGAAGCTGCCTCCGACGTCGTTGCAAAGTGCGTAGTTCAGGTGTTTACGGATGATGAGATTATTGATATGGATTTGGCTGGTAAAGTTGAGTTCATAGAATCTATGTCCCCAAAACAACAAAAAGAGCTCGTGACGTATTTAAAAAATATGCCCACAACCCATATCCCCACTAAATACACCTGCGTTGCTTGCGGCAAGGAACATAGCTCGAGGCTGTCTGGGTTTGAAAATTTTTTCGTCTAGGTCTTGGAGTAGTAGACCTAAAAGAACTCTATACGATATTGCACCTCTTGAGGTATAATTTCCATTATTCCAATGAGACTATAGAGACGATGATTCCGTGGGAGCTCCAGATCGAACTTGACATGATACATAGCTCAATACAAAAAGAAGTGGCAGCGCGCAATGACCAGTAACCCGGCCAAGATAAGCAAGAACTCTAGGTACAAGCAAGGTGTGTTTGTACCAAAGAACCCAGAGAAATACTTTGGTAAAACCGGTGAAGCGATATCCTACCGCTCAGGGTGGGAACTTAGGGCGATGAAGTGGTTTGATGAAAACCAATCAGTCGTTGCCTGGAATTCTGAAGGCGCGGTGGTTCCTTATTACTCTGAGCTTGATTCTAAGATGCACCGTTATTTTGTAGACTTTATTGCAAAGATGAAGTTAAAAGACGGAACTGAAAAGACATACGCGATTGAAGTAAAACCCGAAGCTCAGTGCAAGCCACCGACAACAAAAAACAAAAAGCGACTACTAATAGAAACTATAGAGTACGTTAAGAACCAAGCCAAGTGGAAAGCAGCTAAAGCGTTCTTCGAAGAAAAGGGTGTTCAATTTATAGTAATCACAGAGTTTGATTTAGGTATTTCGAGTAGAAAATAAAACATGGCAACTAAAATAATTCAACCCTCTATTCTAGAGCTCATCAAACGCGACCCTAGGTACTCTCAGCGCAGGTCAGTGGATTGGTTTAAGACCAAGATTGCATCACTGGGTGGTAATTCTCCTGTGGCTAAGACCGAACTATTGGAGACTACAAAAAGTCTCCAGACAAACATGGTTATTCCCGGCGCGATGCACTTCTTTAGCTATGACCCAAAGTTTAAAGAAGAACTACCGTTTTATGACAAATTCCCGCTATCCCTAGTATTCGGTTTAACTGAGACTGGTTTTATAGGCATAAATTTTCACATGTTAAGTTATGAGATGCGAGGAAAACTTTTCGACAAGATTTCACTAATCTCTAATCAATACCATAACAATCGTGAACAAGTTTTAAGGCTGAACTGGAAGCTGTTTTCTAACGTATCGAAGTTCCCCGAAGCCCAAGTTGCCGTAAGACAGTATCTTTATTCACACGTTAGGTCTAGGTTTATCAAAGTTCCGGTTGATGACTGGAAGACCGCGCTATTTTTGCCCGTGGAAAATTTTGCAAAAAAATCACAAGCATGGATTGCTCGCTATCATGCTCAGAAAATTAGAAAACTTCGCTAAAGACTTTTGAAGAACGTTAAATAAAGGTAGCAGTCGCGGAATTGATGTTCCCACTGCACCTAGTCAACAACGTTTAAGGAGTCTTTATGACCAGCAAAGATATTTATAGATTTTATGTTTACGCTTATTTGCGTTCCCGCGATTCAGAGACCGGTAAAGCCGGGACACCCTATTATATAGGAAAAGGTAACAACAGGCGCGCATGGACTGACCATGGGGCAATGCCCGTACCTAAAGATAAGAAATTTATCGTAATATTGGAAAGAAATTTATCCGAAATAGGGGCGCTCGCTATCGAAAGAAGGCTCATAAACTTGTGGGGTAGGGTTTCAAATCAAACAGGTATATTGAGGAATTTATGTGATGGCGGACAAGGCGTTACCGGGCATATACATAGCGAAGAAACTCGCGCAAAAATGAAAAATAATAGTGGTCTAAAAAATAAGTCAAAATATTACAACAAAGAACTTGATTCACATTTAGTTTTAGGTGATGACGACATTATCCCAAAAGGTTATGAGAAGGGGATATCACCCTACTACAAAACACATACACCAACAAAAGGGACTACACTATACCATAATAAAGTCACATTGGAGTCAAGAAGGTTTTACCCTCATGAATACATCAGCGAAGACTGGGAAATAGGTTTGTTGAAAAATAAATACGGTAAAGGTCAAAAAAGGAAATCTAGAATTAAAACAACTATATGGAATAATGGTATAGTTTCTATTAGAGTTAGCGAATCTGAAACCCCACCAGATGGTTGGGGTAAAGGTTATCCGCCAAATGAGGGGTATATGGATATCATAGACCTTCAAACTATGAAGAAGAAGGTTGTGAAACGTTCAGACCCTATAGAGTTTCTTCACACACCTCAGAGAAAACCTAACATATTATATTTCGTTTTAGGAAATAAAATAACATTGAGCCAAACAGTAGCTGCAAATTTTTTGTGTTTAACCGAAAGTGAGATAACGAGATTAATTAGGAATTTCGATAAAATAAAAGATGGTTCGTATAAAAGTAGAGATACACCTTCTTCGATACTGAATTTAAACCTATCGGGCATCGACATAAATAGACTACCTATCGAAGAAATTAAAAAGAAAGTTTTAGATTTTGAGTGGCTTGGGTAAATTTGCTTGACTTTTCCAAGAACCACGTTATACTGTTTTAGTAAACAACTATTTTATCAATGATATCAATACCCGAAATTATTAAATCTGCACCCCATACGCCTATTACAGAGGCCAATGGGAAGTTTCGCACGACTAAACCTCTACTAGCACCAGAAGGCTACGCCCCGAACTGGAATGACTCTAGGGTTCGTGCTGCGGCTCATCGCGCAGTTAATTTCGTTCAGTCCAACATGAAACCCGGTAAGCCTAGAGCCCTGGGTCAGACCATAATGTTGACACCGCATTTCGGCCAGAAGCAAACCCCGATGTGTAAGTACCTGATGTCTGTGCTCCTTGAAGTCTACGACTCTTACTACTCCAAAGACGCCAAGCGCGCAATGCAGTTTACGATGAGACCAGAGGGTGTTAAGTTCATCCTGGAAAAACTCGGCGTAAAAGCCATGACCGAAGAAGAGTCCAAGCAATATATCGTAGAAGCCGCCAAAGAGACTTACAAACAAGATATTTCCGATATCAAAGACGGAACACTCCAGTACACCCAGAAGAGCCACCGACGTTGGAATCGCTTCCAGAACGTAGTAAAAGAGACCAAACAAGCACTCCTAGCCGAGGCAGGCTTTTACTATATGTACGACATAGAGTGCTGCGCACCTACGTTACTCTATCAATACGCTCAGAGCCTGGGTCTAGACGAGTACAAGTTCCATATCTCTGAATACATCAAACACCGCACTCAAGTTCGCAACATGCTAGCCTATGATACGGGTATTCCGGTAGAGAAGATCAAAGTCATTATCAACGCCACATTCGCTGGTGGTAAACTTGGTCGTAGTGCGTTCTTCGATACATCCAGAATACTAGACTATGACTATGTAAAGATCACTGCACTTAAAGAACATCCTTTTATCATTGAGTTGAAGAAGGAGATTGCTTCGATGTGGAACGTCATCAATAAAACCATTAACCGTAGGTTCAAACAAACGCCTACTGGTGGGTCTAGAATGTGTCAAGTCACATCACGTGAGAAATGGGATATCTACTTTTGTCTAGAGTCCAAGGTTCTAGATTCAGTAATCAACTATTGTGAAAAGAACGGTCATCGAACGTTCCTAGAACATGACGGGTGGTGTACGTCAGACTACATACCTCCAGAGCTACTAATAGAACACATAGTACGAGAAACTGGATACCACGTAAAACTAGACCTAGAGAACATAGCAACTAAACAAGTAACAAAGTAAAGAACAAAGAAGAGTAAACAAACAATGAAAACACTAAATACACAACCTAAACAAGTTATTGAAAAGTCTATTGAAACATCTTTAGAACCGTCAGTAATACACACCCAATCCCCATGTGTATAATAGTTAGTGTTCGTTAGATTTTAACAGTTCCAAGCAACCAAAGAAAGACCCATATTATGATGATCGAACCCGGTGAATACATTCTAGGAGACTCTAAAACAATCTCCATGCTTAAAGACGCAGTAATCGTAGCGTCTATCCCAGTAAAGAAGACTAAGGCCAAGAAATACGTTTTTGACGAAGACGATAACTTGTACCAGTTCCGCAGTGGAGTTGCTGTAATAGCAAAGTTCCCGCAAGATAAACTGTTCGAGAACTGCCGCTCATTTACTCTTACCGAACCCTTAGAATTTAGCTACTCAGAACCCTTCTTGTGTTTGGGTGAAGAAGGGGAAGAGTTTATCTTTATTGACCTTGAAGAATACTTTGACCAAGGTGATGATAGTTTTGCTATGCAGTGGGCTTTGAGTATGCGGGATTAGACTATTGACATTTTTATGATGTGGGTTATAATTAGAGTAATATAACTAATTATAACCAATATGAACCCCAATCATTATGTTTCAAATAAAGACCTCACTGCTTCATGCGCGATATACAGCGCTGCTTATAAAAAGGCAAAAGAAAACGGAACAGAGCTTCCAAATCTTCCAGAAGACATAGGTCACGCTATTCTGCAGATTGCAACTAGGCTAATGAATAACCATAATTTTGTTGGATATTCTTTCAAAGATGAGATGATAGCGGATGCAGTTTATAAATGTGTTAAGAAGGCGCATAATTTTGACCCTGAGAAGTCAGACAATAGCTTCGCATTCTTCAGCCAGGTAAGCTGGAATCAAGCAATTGAACGTATCAAGATCGAACGTCGCCAAACTTCAATCAAAGCAAAGATGATTAACGAAAAGTTATCATCGGACTTTGTAATGCATGGCGGTATGCAAGATGACCCAGACTTTTCTAATGCGTTCGTAGAGTTCTTAAAAGACAACGAAGTCTTGGTAGACCATTATGCGGTTGCTAGAGATGAAAAGAATTTCAAAGTTCACGACTCTTTAGTTCATCGTAATAAAAGTGCGTATGTTAAGAAAGTAAAAGAAGTCGAAGAAACTTTTGACCTTTCTGAATTTGGAATTTAAACAATGAAATTTGTCATAATTGGGGACACACATATCGGAACATCTAAGTCTTCTGATATCTTTCACGACTATTTTGATAAGTCATTTAAGTTTATTTTTGATTACATTGATTCTGATGATGAAATTGCGGGTATAGTTCAGACCGGTGATTTGTTTGACTACCGTCGCGAAGTTCACTTCAACACTCTGCATCGATCTAAACAATACTTTTTTGACCGTATTGCTGAACGAAATCTATGGCTCCATATTATCTCAGGCAACCATGACTCGTTATTCAAGAATACAAATAGAATTAACTCTGTTCGTATCTTGAAAGGCGAAGATGCTACTGTTGTTGATATGGTTCCAGAGACTTGTAATATCGCGGGTATGGATGTTGACTTGTATCCGTGGATTAACGACGAGAACTTTGAAGCATGTAAAGCGTTTGCAGCAAGCTCTACTTCTACGGTTGCAATCGGCCACTTTGAGTTTGCACACTTTGTGATGAATCCGGGTTCGATGTCAGAGTCTGGGATGGATCATAAAATCTTTTCTAGGTACGAAACCGTTTTCTCAGGCCACTACCACACCCAGTCCACTCGCGATAACATCGTTTATACGGGAACGCCCTATGAACTGACTTGGGTAGATTGTAATGACCCCAAGGGATTCTGGGTCTATGATACAGTTACAAATACTTACGAATTTATTCGCAACCCACATTGCTTGTTTGAGAAGATTGAATATCACGACGATATTAAGTATGATTTCTCTAGAGCCACTGGAAAATATGTTAAAGTAGTCGTAGCAAATAAAGTTTCTCAGAAAACATTTGATAGTTTCTTGATTAACTTGAAGATGGTTTCGCCAATTGATGTTAAAGTGATAGAAGCATCCGTTGTCGAATCTGTTGCTGACGCTGTTAATTCTAATGTTGATATGGTATCGACTCAGAGCGTCATAGAATCTGTGATTGACTCATTAGAAACTCAACTCGATAAATCACTGCTCAAACAGAAACTGCTTTCTAAGTACCAAGAAGCCCTGTCAATTACAAACTCACTATAAAAATGATTCTAAGTAAAGTAAGATTTAAGAACTTCTTCTCGTCTGGTAATGCCTTTGTCGAGATTGACTTGTTGAAGTATCGTCGTTCTGTCATATCAGGTAAAAACGGCGAGGGTAAGTCCACGGTTCTATCGGCAATTACGTTTGCTGGTTTTGGAAAGACTATCAAGCAAGTAACCAAGCCCCAGATTGTAAACTCTATCAACAATAAGAACTGTCTTGTTGAGCTAGAAGGCACCAAGGGTAACAAATCGTTCTTGATTCGTCGCGGTATCAAACCCGCTGTGTTTGAGATATTTGAAGATGGCGTTCTAGTTGACCAAACCCTAGTCGGTGAGTATCAAACGTACTTAGAGGAACGATTGTTCGGGTGTTCGTTTAGAACATTTCTACAGACCTCGGTTATTTCTATCGAGAACTACAAACCATTCATGTCTCTGAGTGCGGCTGATCGTAGAGCATTTATCGAAGACATTCTAGATATCAAAGTATTTTCTGCAATGAACCAAATGGTCAAGAGCGAGAATTCTAAAAATAAAGAGGCTATCAGAATCACTGACTCTGAGTATAAAACACTCAGAGAAAAAATCGCAACACTAAAATCTCATATTGAACAGGTTGAGTCTATTGCTCAAGAATCTACCGACGCAATTGATACAGATATTGCTAGGGTTGAGGGTGAGTTACAAACCGCTTTAAACGCTCTAGAATCAATTTCGTCTGAATTGGAGGGTACACGTACACTGAGCAAAGAATTGTCTGTTCTACGCGGTTCTGAGCAGTCTGCGATACGTATTCTGCGGGATTTAAAAACTACGCATTCAAAACTAAAGATAGAAGCTAGTTTCTTTGATAAAAACGATAACTGCCCTACCTGTTCTCAAGAGTTAAAGGGGTCTAAGATTGATGAAATCGTAGCAACTTTTCAGTCTAAAATTAAGGCTATAGAAGTTGAAATCACCGAGGCTCAAACCGAAGTCGATAACCTCGCCTATGTGTCTGAAAAGTCTTCCGAGCACGAAGACTTAGTGTCTAAACTCAACACTAAGTTTACAACTGCAAACGTAACTATATCTCATCTAAACAACCAACTAGCCAAGTTGAATAAAGACCGCGCTAAATCTCTAGTATCGGTAGACTTGACTGAACATAAGTTGAAGTTGAAAGACTTAGCGCGTAACGCACTCCAGACTCGCGATAAACTAACGGGGTTGAATGAAGACCAAGACTACAACACGTTGATGCTAGAGTTGTTAAAAGACTCGGGTATCAAGTCTAAGATTGTCGACCAGTACATCCCTATTATCAATAAACTCGTAAACGAATATTTGGAACGTCTAGACTTCTTTGTTTCATTCAACCTAGACTCCGAGTTCAATGAAGTGATTAAGTCTCGCCATCGGGATGTGTTTACATATAGTTCGTTTTCGATGGGTGAGAAACAACGTATCGACTTAGCAATGATGTTTACGATGCGTAGAATTGCCGCGATGAAGTCTTCGTTTGAATGTAATATATTATGCGCCGATGAAGTCTTGGATGCTGCTGTGGATGCGGATGGTGTTGAGCTAATCAATGAGATTTTGATGGCACCTGAGTTCAATAGCACTAACCTATTTGTGATCTCTCACCGCAACACCGACCTCTTCCAAGACTTGTTTGATGGGAAGTATCTTGCAAAGAAACGTGATGGTTTTTCAGAAATCCACGAAATCACCGAGTAATTTGTGTTATAATATCTTTTGCTTAAAAGGTAACAATGAAACAAAAACCCACATTCATTAAAATTACGTCGGATAAAGAAGATGTAACGCTTTCTCGTTACGTTGGAAAGACCCATACTGGAACCCTAAAGTTTTCGACTGCTGAGGTAAATTCTACTCAAGAGATTAAAGACTTGGTAGAAGAGTACCGACGCATCGGAGATAAAATTTATGAACCTGAACCTGAAACGGCTTAAAAAGTGATACTTACAGACTTTTCCCAGATCGCCCTAGCGGCAATTCACGTAGACTCTATGGCCCAAGACTGCGCCAAGAACCCTTCCGATGAAAATAGAAACTTAATCAAACACTTTATGATTAACTCTATTCGCTCAAACTTCAACCTACATAAAGCAAAGTATGGGCAGATGGTAATCGCCGCAGACTCACACTCTTGGCGACGAGACACTTTTCCTAACTATAAGTGCCAGCGCCGAGCAGCTAAGAAGAAAGACGACTCGGGTATTCACTGGGATTTTGTATTCTCTATCGTCGATGATCTTATCCTAGACTTAGAGACTAAGTTCCCGTTCCCGACTATCAGAGTTCATGGCGCTGAGGGTGATGATATTATTGCGGTTCTCACTAAACATATCACGAATAACCCTAGCGGTGAAGTAGATTTGTTTGGAGATCCTGAGATCGACCCTATCATTATTCTTTCTTCAGACCGAGATAACTTTCAACTTCACAAATATAAGAATGTTCGCCAGTTCTCGCCTCGAGATAAAAAACTTATTAAACCCGAAGTCTCATGGCGTCAATCCTTATTAGAGAAAATCGTCAAGGGTGAGTCTGGTGCAAGCTCTGACTCAATACCCAATATCCGTATGCCCGATGATACGTTTGTAACGGGTACTCGCCAGAAACCTATTGCTCAAAAGTACCTAGACCAGTTCTACTCAAATAAGACTAACCCGATTGATGAGTGTGCGTCTGAAGAAGAACGTAAGAATTTTATCCGTAACGAAATGTTGGTTTCATATGATAAAATTCCTGATGAAGTTGCTCAGAGCATAATTACACGTTATAATGAACAGGTCGGCAAAAAACATTCCAAGATGGAATTGATGTCATATTTTACAAGCAACAGAATGTCAACTTTACTAGGGTCTATTACAGATTTTTACAAATAATGTCTATTACAACACATATTAAAATGCTCGATGAGCGGTTATCACCCATCACAACAGCAACGGAACTTCGTGAACTTTGTGCAACGTCTGAATATGTAAAGTTCTATATCGACGCTGCTGTCAATGAAACATGGACTCCTATTGATATTGATAAACTTGATATCAAGCTGAATGATTATCATCGTTCAATGGCCGGTGCGTTCTTGATTAACCGACATACGGTTCAGATCGTTCGAGACGTTATTTTGGCCAAGAGTGGTTCTATGGTTGTAAAGAATAAACAGTTCTTGGCGCTGTCTAATATGTTGTTTGCCGAAGAGGCTAAAATCTTGGAAGCCGTACTCAAAAAAGACCTTACGAGCCTGTATCCAAAACTAACACACAAAATGATTTGTGAGGCTCTGGTTTGAATAAGAGCGAAGTAATCAAGGAAGTCTTGAAAGGTGCTTTCGTCGACAACTCATCGGGCCTCATCGTCGCGCTATATCAGACTTATAAGAAACTGAGTTTAGACGATGAAATGCTAAAAGTTGACCCAATTTACCACTGGGAAGCTAGTAACTGGCATTCTGGGTGGGAAGCTAACTGTGCTTATATTCATAACAAACTTCAGCACCTCGATGACTCAGATTACCAAGAAGTTCTAGAATCTTATGACTTCGTTCTTAACGAGTTCTTGAACTCGCCGCCAATGAATAGTATGTATAAGTTAGATGATAAAGATATCATCGGCTGGGAAATTTTCAAAGAACTTTCTGAAAAACGCGAATCAGTTAAAAAACAACGTATAATTGCAGAATACTATAGGAATAATCATGTTGAAATTTGACCTCGATACTAGCCCAACTTTCGGAACAATTCCGAAGATGAAATCTGCAACACTTTTGCCGCTGAAAGATAAAGTGAAAGTAATCGTAGGTTCTAACGAACTTATCTTTGGCGAAGAATATGTCTCGGGCGTAAACTCGATGAACCGATTTGGTAAGTTTAAATCATCAGCTCTCGCTTACTCGGAAGACTCTAATGATTGAAGATAGCATTTTTCTTAACAAAACAACATTCTCACAGACTATCGAAAAGATGGTTCAAGAAGAGGGTCTGACGTATTTCGAGGCTATAATTGCTTTCTCAGAAGAAAACAATAAAGATATCGAAACTATGAATCAATATATGTCTCAGGTTCTGCTCGATAAAGTTCGACAGTCGGCTCGAGATATGGGGTTGATGCCACAAGAACCTTCTTTGGAAGACTATATCGGTGACTCCACAATCAGCGTTTAAAATAACATGGGGTATTGGTCTACACTTTAGCTCACTGAAATATTCAGTATTGAAGTATGGAACCAATACACGAGCAGCAACTGCTAAGTATGAAACACTATCAAGGTCTCAGTTATATAAGTATGAATGGTTTGCTGATAAGTTCCAAACGCATCAAGAACTGTTATATGCAGCAATCGGATGCCAGTTCGACGGAGTGTCGACTCAGTTCGGAGGTAAGCAAGAGATCCTAGACTCTTTCTATAAAATGAAAGGTCGCCGCGAAGCCCTTACGTTCACTCTGAAGTCTAACCACTCTAAAAACGACTTACTTGGAAATCTTAGTATAGAAAAGTTAGTTATTGGGTACATAGGAGGGGAATTTGCTCCAGAATATGTTATACTACGTGACCATGATAAAGATAAATTAGTAGAACTTTATGAAAACCCTAAACTCTCATGGGCTCATCCTGCAATACTAAAATTGTTAAAATATAAAGATTTTATTCCTGTTTCAAAATACTTACAACTCGTTCAGACCAATGAAGAATACGCATAATCAACAAATCGATACTGATTACAAAAATGAATCCCATATAGCTCGTAAGAAGCGAGCAGAAGTTTTCAATAACAAACCTCGAAACGTTCGAGACATTGTTGACTTGATTGATAATGCAGATGAAGATGAACCAGATCCGCGTGAATATGCACGTTTTATTCGATAAAGAGGAACCTATGATACACACTGACAACACAAATCCGGCCCATACACTGGGTAACATCTACCATATGACTAACGCAGCGGCTGCGCGGGTCTATGAGCTTCGCCGAGGCTTTACACCCAAAGTAGCACCCGGTAAGAGTCATTCAACTACTGCGCTCAAAGAAATTCAAGAAGGTAAAATCGGGCTGTCTGTATTGCTCGACGTACCTAAAAAGAAACCTCGTCAAATCAACTACTAGGAATAAAAATGAAACCATTTAAAATTGCTCGCGACTCATGGCACTTTAACCTCGCTACTAGGTATGGATTTTTAGACAAATACGATTTCAGCGATGATTATCCAGAAGATAACCCAGATTTCTGCAAGTACGTTAGAAGCGTATTTGCTGGGTTCGCGTTATGCGTAGCGATTATTGCGTTGTGTTCTATCCTGCTTGGCGCATTTGTACTTTTGCCAATTTTGAATATCATTGTATATTTTGAATATGGATATCTTATTGACCCTGAACTTTTGTGGATCTCTGCTGTCCTTATTGCAGGTCTCATCGTTGCTAGTTTATTTCTAAATGAAGAAGCGATTGAAAACCGCCGTAAAGCTCGATATCAAAAGTACCTGCGTGAAAAGACTGAACCACCCGAGCCAAGTTTTTCACAGCTACTTTATAAAAAGTTCAAAGAAAAAACTTGCTTCCGGATAGAAGTAGTCTAATTTTATGTTATAATTCGTTTACCAAAATTCAAAAAGGTAAACGAATATGCAAATCTCCACTGAACTTTACAACCGCGTATGGAAAAAGATCGACGAGTGCTTGGTAATCTCTTTCGGAGCAGATCCAAAGCTCTTAGAAAAGTACCGTAGCGAAGTAAAATTGCAGTTCTCTGATAAGTTAGGCGTTACTGCTGGTTACGCTACTTATCGAACAAAGCTGATTGAATTGAACACTGTATTGTTTCTCGAGAACACCGAAGAATTCTTCAACAGAACAATCCCTCACGAAGTCGCTCACCTAGTAGTAAACGAACTCTACCCAAAGTCAAAACAAAATCATGGACCTGAGTTTCGCTTAGTAATGTCTACTTACAACGCAGACCCTAAGACCTACCACACATACAACACAGATTCGGTTCGTAAACCAAAGAAACTTTTTGTTTATACTTGCGCCTGTAAAGACAATGTGTTTAAGTTCTCAACCCGCATGCACAACAGTATTGTTAAAGAAAACCAGATTCGGGGTTGTAGAACTTGCGAAGTTCAAGTAAAGTTTACTGGTAAATCAGTTTTCATGTAATATTTTGTGTTATAATAGAAACATCTTAAACTTCAAACAGCAATTAAATGGCTCAAACAGAAAAACGGTCTGAACTCGGTAATCTACTAGCTCTTAGAACTCTAGAGCATAGTACAAACTGCCCTATCATTAGAAACTCGGTTATCCTTGGTTCTGAGGCTGGGTTAAAATGTGGTTACTGTAAATCTGATAAAAGATGTAATGACTATCGTTCGATAAAACTTCTTAGAAAGGTACTGAAATGAGTAGACTAGAAAACCTCGCTGCGTTGATTCCAGTATCTATACGCGATATTCAGGTTGACATAATCGCCGAGATACTTACAACCTACCCACCCTCTATCATCGATGAGCGAATCCGCGCATACAATGATATAGGATTCCAAGGTAATGTGGGTAATGGTTTTAGAACCATTGCTCGAATACTGAACCAAATTTAAAGGTTATTATGAGTGAATTTAAAACGTTTGAAGAACGAAAAGCCGAGAAGCACATAGTGAGTTGTTCGTTTGTCTCAGATGAGACTCCGATAAAAATGACAAATTGTAAGTTTCATTCTCTTAACAGACAATATTCAACTTCAATTTTCTCGCTCACTCAGCTAGACGACAACAAAGGGTTTGATGTACATATGAACGATGTTACAGTAGTTCCATCAAGTTTTATTTGTATTGTTGAAGCCCCGAAATGGCTAAAATTCTTAATTCATAAATTGTGTAAGGTTGTATGACCCCTCTAGACTATCTAAATTCTCTGATCGAAGGTCAGAAAGTAAGCGAAATCCCTGTACAATTGGTAGAACTCCAATTTCTCCGAACTTTAATTGAATCTCAACAAAGGAAATAAAAATGACCGAAAACCAAGCAAACACCCCACCCGTAGTACGTTACGTTCATCAAGGCGAAGCCGGAGGACCTCGATTCACTGCCGCCTATGTTCGAACCGACGATGCAGTATTCTTCTCCTGGGCCTCAGTCTATCACACTGACCGTTTCGTTAAGAGTATTGGTCGCGAAGTGTCGCTAGAACGCCTTGAGGAATTCGTAAGCTCAGACTTGACCAAAGTAATTGGTTATACTCTTATCAACCCTTCTAAGTGTGTTGGTTTGTTGGATATTGATGATATTAAAGACGAACTGTCTTCAACCATCGCTGACCATCTTCTAGCTGATATGACTTTCCATGATCTGAAGCACGCATATATTTCCGACATCATCCGGAGTAATGTTGAAAGTGCTATCAATGGGGAGTTTGAGTGTCCCCAGAAGAACTAATCAAGCAACTCCGTGAAACTTATCCTAAAACGATCGCTTTCACGGATTTACCTCACTTAGGATACGCGGCTTCTGATGTTATTGAATCTCTATTGAGAGAGTTAGAATCGGTGAAAGCAGATGCTGAACGATATAAATTTCTAGTAGATAGAGATAACATCTTTTCTTGCTTCAATTTGTGTTATAATACATGGGATGGTAGTGATGGCAAAGTAGGTTTCGATTCTACCGTCGATCAACTTATGAAAGAAAATTATGCAAACCAAAGATATAACCGAACTGTTAGCTGAGTATGCGCAAGAAGTAAAAGATTTTGGTCATGTTGAGAAATCAACCTCGTACAACGAGATTTTAGAATCTTTTTCTTCACTATCACTAGACCGTGATGAATTTCAGCAGATGCACCACAGGTGCATTGACGATATCAAGTCGATATTTACGGAGCGTGACGAACTGCGCCTGCAACTAGCCGACGCGCAGGCTGAGATTAAGCGGTTACAGGTGGAAGTCTCTAACCGCAACCGACGGGCACTTGAGGGTGACAAAGCTCAAGCGGCATTTGACCTGCTTTACACGGAGCACGAGGAGCTTCGCATACAGGTTGAGGCCAGCCGGAAGCAGGAGCCTGTGGCTACATACATTGGAGCTTGTAGCGATGGTGACTTGATCGCTCTTTCAGATGACTTGAGAAAGGGCGCAAAACTTTATGCCGCCCCAGTGGTTGCTGATGACGTGCAAGAAAAGTACGACGAGCTTATCTACGCAGTTGGTAGAAAGTATCCAAACGAAACAAGGCATGAGACTGCACTGCATTACATCAAGCGCATGGAAGAACCAGCAACTACATCAACAGCTAAATGTATGAAAGGCGCAACAGCATGACCGAGCCAAGATCGGACAGCATTCAGTTTTGCCACAAGCAAACATGGTTTGGAATTGTTCTTATGGTGCGCGACACAAAACCTGCCAACAGTTACGGAGACTTTGAGTGGTGCAGATGGCGCAGGGCTAATTACGTTGAATATGAAATCTATATGCGAAGGAAAACAAAATGACTAAGCTACCTGAACCAGCATGTACGGTTAGCCCGTATGAAGTGAATCACATTTTTTGGGAGGCTGGTCACGAGCAGGCCGGATGCGGTTCGTCATTGTTCACCGAATCTCAGATGCTCCAGTTCCGGCGTGATGCGTTGGAAGAAGCGCAAGCATGGTTACCTATTGAGAGTGCGCCGAAGGATGGGACTGAGGTTATTACAGGCCATCCTGACGGAAGTATCGATGTATTGAGGTGGCTAGAGGTAAAAACCAATAGGCGGGGTTGGACGGATGGTGAATATTTTGCACTATCGTGGCCAACACACTGGATGCCACTACCAGTACCACCAAAGTAGAGGAGATATTGTGACAACACACACGGTAGATAGCTTGATGAAGTTGGCTGATGAATATGCCTCTCTCCGTACTAACTGGGATTCAGGAAACACAGACCAGACCACCCCACATTTAGTCGATATCGCCAAACAAGCCCTCCGCACAGCCATTACGGAAGCACTAGCACAAACGTCATCGCAAAAATGCTGGTGCGGAACATGCGTACCAAATAGCCTAAATAACATGCGGATGATTCTGTGCCCAGACTGCGGGAACAAACGATGCCCAAAGGCTAATGACCATCGCAATGCTTGCACCAATAGCAACGATGTTGGGCAGGAGGGTTCAAGCTGGGAGCATGTTAAACACCCCGCACTACAGGCCGCACAGCCAGTGCGAGGGCAATTGAACGTGAGCACGGAATATGAGGCGACAAATGACACAAACACAAATAGAACAATTACTTGCTTACTGTGAAAGTGCAGAGCGAGAAGGTTGGTACTATGGAAATAAAGAACAGTTCATTAAACGACACGAAGCTATTGTTAAATTTTTAGAGAAAATGTTAAATGACAAAACTTCAAGTAGAAAACAAGTCACTAGCACAAAATAAAGCAAATATACAAGCCCTAGCAGAATCGTGTGGATTCATCCCTAGTAGGTTTGGTAGAACTTTTGGCTACGAGGCTAGTAATGCTGCTATTCTTAGGTTAGTAGCTAAGGTAAAAGAACAGGCCGAAGCAGAAACTAAAGAGTTGCTAGCTGAAGTTTATCGGTAAACTGTGTTACAATAGTTATATCTTAAACTAAATAAAGATTCAATATGCAAAAAACAACACCTCATAAACACTTCGTGATGATACGAGAGTGGGCACTTGATACGAGTAGGGTTGTGCAGTATAGATACACGTCTGCAAATGACTGGAATGACTGTGTAGACCACCCTGCATGGAATGAAGCACAACAGTACCGCTTCAAGCCAGAACCCAAGCCTGACTACCACACATACGCTGTAATCACGAACAATTCGTGGCAGGTAAGTTACGTTGGTAATCCAAATGTCAAGTTCACATTCGATGGTGAGACGCACCAACTGAAAGCAGCGGAGGTGTTGAAATGACAAAGAGTGATAGAAAATACGGATAGCTTCTAATTTTGTGTTATAATAGTGACATGCAAAATTCAAACACAAAACCATTTTACGAAGCCATCTACCAAGATAGAGAAGATTACTCTTACCGCGCAGGTTGGGAAGTTATCTATTGGACACACTTTTCAGACTCTGGTAACAAAGGCGGTAAGACCGTTGCTAAGTTCTATAACAACCAAGCAGCGGCTATTGAAGAAGCTGCTCGCCTAAACTTCTTATTATCAAACTACTTAACTATAGTCTCATTATGATCACCGATGAACAACGATTAGACTGGCTCTCTAAAAACTATAGTCTCATTATGAGCATCGGCGATATGTGGTATGTTCGCCCGGGTTATCAAAAACCTTGGATTAAGAAGAAAACCCTCCGTGAAGCAATCGATGAAGGAATGAACAATGAACGAAAAAGTAAAACCGAACTGCCAAAACTGTAAATTCTACCAAACTGGAATTGGTGCAGTTCTAAAGTCTGGTCATATCTATTACTGGGAAGAATGTTCTAAGGGATGGGGTAAACCCACGCCTTCTGGAGTTTTTAAGAACGTTTGTCAACTCTGGATTAAAAATGCAAACTAAACCCGTAGTAAGATACACTCCGGATAAGAGCCAATATATCAAGGTTGGTTTACCAGCATTCATCTTCCCGCTAGATCACCAATCAGATTTTGTATCAAACAAGACCGTCGCAACAACCTCTATAGTGATTAAAGTGGAGGAAGACGGTAAGTTTGAAACACAGAATACACTTTATGTTCCCGCTACTAAATAAAAGAAACAAATTAGGAAATAGATGAGCGACGATTTTAAAGTTCTTTCAGATAGGCTACACTGCCTTCAACGACCCGGGATGTACCTGGGTTCAGTTACACCCGAGGTAACATCGGGTATCATTGATTATAAGTACCAGTCTAAGACAATTGTACCTGCCTTGATCAAGATGATCGAGGAGATTTACCAAAACTCTGTAGATGAGTATATTAGAACTAACGGTAAGTTTGCCGATAAAATTTCAATCACGTTTACTGATAGCTTAGAAGGCACAGAAATCTGCGTCGAAGATAATGGTCGCGGAATACCTCAAGACATTATATCGGGTCTACCCCGACCTGTTCACGCATGGACCTCGCTTAGAGCAGGGTCTAACTTCGACGATTCGTCTCGAGTCGGCGTTGGTGCAAATGGCGTTGGTTCGTCACTCACTAACATTTTCTCGACATCTTTCAGAGGTGAGACTTCTGATGGTAAAAATAAACTTACCGTTATTTGCTCAAATAATATGGAGACGATTAGACACGTTTCCGAGCCATCTAGTACCCGAGGTACCAAAGTCACTTTTACACCCGACGTAGAGCGTTTCTCGCTGTCTACGGTTACTTCTGACCACGTTGAACTTATCCGCGATCGTATTGCAAACTTGGCAATCTTGTTCCCGGGTATTACGTTCAAAGTTGATGGTGAAACAATTAAGTTTAAATCAATTAAAGAAGTCGGTAAAAAGTTCCATCCTGACGCAGTTACTCTAGAGACCGATAATGTGTCGCTAGTATTTGCACCATCAGGTTCAGACGAGGAATACCGTTTCATCTCATATGTAAACGGGATTTATGTAAAGAACGGCGGCTCTCATATCGACTTCATTATGAATAAGTTGATTGAAAGTCTACGAGCATTTATCAAGAAAAAACATAAGATTGAGGTCAAGCCAGACCAAATTCGCCAACACATTTTATTTGGTTCTTGGATTACTCAGTTTCCAGCTCTAAAGTTCGACTCTCAGTCTAAAGAACGTATTACGAATACAGTTTCTGAAGTTTCCGCTTTCCTAAGTTCTATTGATACCGATAAATTAGCCAAACAGATAACATCTACTCCGGCTATTATTGACCCTATGATTGAGGCAATTCTTTATAGGAAAGAAATGGCCGAGGCCAAGGAACTAGCAAAGAAGCAAAAGAACACACGCAAAGTAAATGTTCTGAATCATATCGTTGCGACTGATGCTAATCCAGAGAATAGAATGTTACTTCTAACAGAAGGTCTCAGTGCTCTATCTGGACTTCTGAACGTAAGGGATCCTAAGAAAATTGGCGGATATCCGTTAAAGGGTAAACCGATGAATGTTAGTGGGATGAGGCCGCTAGAGATAATGAAAAACGTTGAGCTGGCTGAATTGATGAACATCATCGGTTTAGAGATCGGGAGTGAACCAACAAATTTAAATTATGGTAAAATTGCAGTTTTCTCAGACTCTGATGTAGACGGTGCGGCAATTTTTTGTCTACTATTAAATTTCTTTTCACTATGGCCTACACTTTTTAAAGAGAAGAGAATCTATAGGCTACGATCCCCGTTATACTATTGTGTGAAGGGTAAGAAAACTGAGATGTTTTATACAAAAGAGGAATATGATGCGTTTGACTCAAAGGGTTACGATGTATCCTTCTTCAAAGGTCTAGGTTCTATGCCCGAGAACGTCTACTATGAGTGCGTCAATAGCCCTCGGTTAGATTGTGTTTCTTCTATGGATAAAGAAAAATTGATAATGGCGTTTGGTGATTCCGCGCAAGCCCGTAAAGAATGGATGTTGTCGTGATTAAGAATATTACAGTTAGTGAAATTATTGATAGCTCATATAAAGAGTTTGCGATGTACACGCTCGAGCAACGAGCTATACCGTCTGTTATTGATGGTATGAAAAACGTCAGTCGAAAACTGGTTTATTCTATGTCAAAAGACCACGCTACTGGTAAGGTTAAAGTGGCTGAGTTGGGCGGTTCTCTAAGTTCTTACAACTACCACCATGGTGAGGCGTCGGCAATGGGCGCGGTAGTTAGTTTGGCGGCAGAATACAATAACATCGCCCCGGTTTTCGACAGCCACGGGTCTTTTGGTACTCGTTTAGTTCAAGAAGCCGCTGCGCCTCGGTATATTTTTGTTTCTTTATCAAAGAACTTTAAAAAATACTTTGTTGATGAAGAAGTAGCTCCAGTAAATGCGGATGTTGATAACCCCGAGCCAGCGCATTACTTGCCTATTATCCCTTGGGTTCTGGTGAACGGAATTTCGGGTATTGCTGTAGGCTTTAAAACAGACATTCTACCCCGTCAACCTAAAGACTTGGTAAAGGCTGTGGCTAAGTGTATTGATGATAGAGAATCATTTCTCAAGGCAAATAAAATAATTCTACCCTCGTTCCCTCAGTTCAAGGGTGCTGTAGAGCACGTTGCTGACAACCAGTACCTGACTCGCGGTATCGTTGAGTATGTTGGGAAATATACCTATAAGATTTCAGAAGTACCAATCGGGCACGACCGAGCATCTTATATTAAAATCTTGAACGATTTGTACGAAGCCGATAAGATTAAAGATTATGAAGACAATTGTTCTAAAGAAGGGTTTGGCTTCTCGGTAAAGGTATCAGTTGCTCAGAAAATTGAGATTGATAAAGACCCTATTAAGTTCTTTAAGCTAGAGAAAACCCATACTGAAATCTTGACAACACTCGGGGTTGATGGTAAGCTGAAAATCTTTACGTCAGTCTCCGAGTTGATTGATTACTTTGTCACGTACAGAGTCAAGAAGTTTGATGATAAACTTAGTTATGATATTAAAAAAGTAACGGCTCAGAAGAGCGAAGCCGATTATCGGCGCAAGTTTATCAAGCTCGTGATTGACGGAACTATTGATTTTAGAAAGCTAACTAAGGCGCAACTCCTAGATTTCGTATATAATAACGTTACTGAAGAAGACTTTGGTAAAAAGTTTGTCTCTATACCGCTGTACGAATGTACTGTTGATTCTGTTAACGAACTCACTTCTAAAATTGAAGACTACGAAGTAGAGCTAGAACGTTTGAATAACACCACGCCAACACAGAGCTATAAAGCTGCCCTGAAATACTGCTCTACATAAAGTTATTATGATTATCAAAAGCCCATTCAAGGATTACTACGACCATGTGAGTCACATCTATGGCGGTGGAGATCCGAATGTTGTTTATGTAAGAAAGCCATTGACCGATGCGGTTCATTCTTCGAATGTTTCTAAAACTTACCCTGACTTTGTAGTAGAGTTCAACATCGAAGAACTTCGTCAGATACCAACAGGCCCGTATCGTGATTGTTGGAAAGAGTATGATTCTAAGTGGCTTGTAATCAATGGTGCATATTTCTTATTGGTTCGCAAAGGGTACTCAGGGGGTTATAAAGTTCTTTCCAAGAAAGAGTTTCCTGACCTATTGGATTACTTAGAAAAGCGTAGGAGAGAGCGCAGCTACTATGATGCTATTATTATGAAGCGTCAAAATAACCCAGAATGGTTCGTGAACTCCCCTGCCCCAGAGCTAATCAAGTTGTCTAGGCTTATCAAAGAACCAGTTTTTGTAATCTCTAACTCACCTTTTAATTTACCCGAAGGATGTATTAGAATTGAGTCTGAGATTCCGACACTAAAAGATTGTGGTATTCCTTCAATATTCACACCTCAGCAACTCTATCAAGACATCTCGTATTTTTTAGGGAACACGATTAACGAGTCTCCAGACTTAGCTCCACCGACTACAATGGGTAACTCAGAGAAGATTGTTCAGCATGGGTTTGACTTGAAACAGTCGTTTCGGCATCGCGTTAAATAATAGTTTCAGAACAAACAAAATCAATTATGTACTCACTAAAATCATTCTTAGAGCCTCGGGTGAAAGCTATTCCTGTAATCGAAAAAGTAGCAGCACCGATTGTAACTGAAACTACTATTGAACCTCACCATGAAGAACAGGCAGATAACTGGGATCATCACAGTGAAGTGAATAGCGAGACTTCTGGTAAAATTGAATCTGCTTTCGGCGGTAAAGATTTTACTCACTTCCCGCTTTCAAGTGATAGCCATAGTTCAGTCGACCCCGATGTAGGTGAACACCTTTCAAACCATGGTTACGATATTAAAGATTATCGCAAAGGGATTGTATCAAAGAAAACAATCGTAGGAAACCCAGCATTGGGTATTCCGCATCGCGAAAAGGTGGTCGAGGAGAAAATTGGTTCGGTTCTTGATAAAACACGTGCATCAGATGCGGTTAAGAAAGCGTACATGAATGACCCATCACGTACAGCTTTTAAATCTTCTGTATTATCAGGCGGACATCATGTTGTAATTTCTACACACCCATATGCTATTGCAGGTTCATCTACAGGAACCTCGTGGAGCTCTTGTATGAACATGGATGATGGGTCCTACAAGCATCACCTTTCTTCAGACTCTAAAACCGGAACTCACGTCGCGTTTTTGGTAAACCATGATGACCCAACAGCGTTCAAAACTGGGTTGCCTAGTAACCCCCTCGCAAGAACGATGCTAAAGGCGCACCATGATGAAGATACAGGTGATACAATCTACCGACCAGAAAGCCGTTCATATGGTTCAGCTGGCGGTAACTTTCATCACGCAGTAAGTTCTTGGGCAACACAAAATTACCCAGCTAAAACAGACACAACGTACCATAAAAATAGTTCGCTATATGACGATGATAATGTTTCTACCTACAAGTCAACGTCGCCTCAAACCGCAGAGAAAAAACTTAAAGGCGGTTTGTCTATATACCACGATATGGGTAGAGCTCGCCCATCTTTAGACCATGATACTGTTACTCATGCGGTTCATGTTGCTTCTGAGATGATTAAAAATCCAGAAACGCACCCTGTATCAAAGCAATATGTTCTATCTCATGTTTTAGAGATACCGAATCTAAACTCTCAGCACGTTGCTAAAATTCGACATTCTGTAAAACAACATGACTTTGGTGACTTTGACGCAAACCGCCAGATAGCAATTACTCATGGTGATAAGTTATCTAGCGCCGCTATACATGAACAATATACTTCTAAGCCCGATGAAGTAGTACCTAATAAAGTTCTGATGAACACTAAGCTACCGGATTCTATTGTAGATAGACTGGAATCATCAAAATATAATTTCGTTCATCGTTCTAAGTTAAAGGATAAGCACTACGATAGAATCGTAGACGCAAACATCAACGACGGTACTTCGATTCAGTCTCACGCAGATTATCTAAGCCCTGCGCACCTGAGTAAATTGATTACAGGAAATAAGTACATGGAAAAGGATACTGGATCGGGACTCCGCGCCGGTTATTCGCCAATTCCTCATATGTCAATTCTTTCAGCAAAAAACTTCAATCAAGAACACCATAATCAATTAGTAGACGCTCACGTAAACAATGAAGATGATGTCCCGCTGCTAGACTCTATTACAAAAAGAAGTAAGTTCGCTTCGCCTAAAGACTTTGATAAAATCGGGCACACAGATACACACTATTCCATGATGGGTAGAAACCCTAATATCAGTGATGATACTGGAAAATACCTTAAAAACAAATTTATAGAAAAGGTAAAGGCTCAACCCGAGCCAACCGAATTTGGCTCTATGCTAGAACCACATAAGTATAATGGGTATAAGGATAGATACACTGTTGGGGGGTATGGTATCGAATCCAATCAACCAAAGATATCAGAAAAAGTCAGTAAACATATGACTGATGATGATTACTCTGAGATCGCGAAGAAGGGTAAGATTCCATTCTTTGAACACGTGGGACATGCAGGTAAAATGCTAGATGCTTACTTGAAGCACGCTAAAGTTCACGATGCAATTATGGATGACCATATCGCTCATAAAACTAAAGAAGCCGATGAGAGTGGCGAGGAATATCATGAAGATGACGACCCTTCAGCAGCACCAAAACGCGCTGCGTACCATACGCACATGGCTAGGTACGGGGCTGCTTTAGACCACCTTCTATATCACGCCGGCGATTCAGAAAACTTTATCAAAGACCACAACGCACATGATAAACTTTCACACCATCTTGGGGCGATTGATGACTTAGAACATTATAAAACAGAGAATAACTCTAACCGGCACGATAATATAGATCACTGGTCAGAACACTTCGGCGAGACTGCAGAAAGTCATTCTAATTTAAATGACCGCCACGACCATGATAACTGGTAAATTGTGTTATAATTTAGAAACTTAAAAAGGAAACTATTATGTCACTAAATTATTGGATCACTCATGAAGTTGAAACTCCAGATGGAACTCGACTTCGTTGCTACAGCGGCCACGACTTTCAAAGCCGCTACGACGCCAATGGCGAGTGGTACATGATTGATGGCCTAGGTTACTCTGTTCGTTCTAGCTTGAATGAAGTAAAACCTAAAGACCTCAGCGTTATGTCTTCAGCGCCGATTGAAGTAAAGCGATTTGCAACGTTCTGGGGTACTTATGGTATCAATCAAAACTTTGCCGAGCCAGAATATATTTCACCATCTATCATGACGACTGATCATATTCAGGCTATAATTAGAACTCAACGGCTTTCTGACCCGGTTAAAGAAACATTCTTGCAAGAACTTGAATATCGCGAGAATCAGGTTAAAGCAGGAACGTGGATAGAACCTCTGGGCCTTGACGAAACAAAAATTGTAAAACGATTGACTAAGTAGAAAATCGTGTTATAATTAAGTCTTAGGGTAGTAGCGCTGCTACCATAATAGCGCCGTGAGCGAATTTACGGAGTACCGGAACTGCTGGGAAAATTGGAAACTACAACAGAACAACTTGGGTCGCTGGGCAGTCAAACCAAGAGACAGTCGGAGAGACGACATATGTGCCCGTAGCTCAGCCGGATCAGAGCAACGCCCTTCTAAGGCGTGGGTCGGGAGTTCGAACCTCTCCGGGCACACCAAACAATTATTATGGAGTTCTATATGATCGAAAACTACGAAAACGTTCTAAAAGAAGCTCAAGAACTTGCTACCTACATTCAGAAGAAACATTATCCAAACTCTACTCAATTCGAAACTCTAGATTCAGTCTCTGGAGTTCTATCTCAAATTAGTAACATGGTTGCAGGAATGGAACGTAAGCAAGAACCAAAGTTCAAACACATTGCTAATCTCTGGATTGATAAAGAATTCAATTATCAGGTTGATCGATGTGATCACACAGGCGAAGAAATTATTCCAGTCTATAAAAAGCTACCATAAATAGTGTTATAATCAATGTAAGTCGCATACGAAGGAGTTTCAAATGCAAAAAAATGGTTACTTAATCGGCAGGTTCTCTGCTCTTCATTCAGGTCACATGCACCTGATTCGTGAATCACTTAAACAGTGTAACAAACTGTTTATCTTTGTTGGCTCAGCTAACTCGCCCCGAACAATAAAAAACCCTTGGACTTTCCAAGAACGTCGAAAAGCTATTCAGCAGTTTCTAGACCATCAAGGTTTTGAGAATGTAACTATCGTTCCACAGAATGATTACAAATACAATAATTCTCAGTGGATTAACGATATTACTTCTTACATCGAGCATAATTCAGGCCCTGGTGTAGAAAACATTATCTTCGGCCACTCTAAAGAAGGTAACGATTACCTCGCTTGGTTTCCTAAGTACAAATATATCGAGATCGAATCTAAGATTAAAATCTGTGCAACTTCTGTTCGTGAAGAAATCTTTAACAATCGCCAAAACTTAGTAGAGCCTGAAGTTATTCAAGACTGGAACTATTATCAAGAAGAAAAGCGCAAGTTTTCTACTTACCCATATCCAGAAACCCTCCAGTTCTGTACTGGTGACGCTCTTGTAGAATGTGCGGGTCATGTGCTTATGGTAAAGCGCGGAGGTTTGCCGGGTCGCGGAACATGGGCTATCCCCGGCGGTCATAAGAATCGCGACGAGAGTTTTGATGATTGTGTTTTTCGCGAACTGACTGAAGAAACTAATCTTCGCGTGGCAGAGAAAGTTCTTCGCGGTTCAGTAGTTGCAAAACGTATTTTTGACTCACCGACCCGTGGTTGCGGTATCCCTCGTATCACCCAAGTAATCCATATTGTAATAAAGCCCGACCATTCTGGTAAGTTACCAGAGTTTCGACCAGCAGATGATGCGATGGAATGTGAATGGGTTTTGATCTCTGACGCACTCCACAACCCTAAGTACGCAGGGTTCGATGACCATTCTGCTATTATTATGGAAATGACTGGTGTAATGCCTCTACCGGCTTACAAAAACTCTTTTTACAAGGTATAATACATTATGAAAATCTATGAAATTAAATTTGATGCCTACGAGTTTCTAGAAGCCGATGGTGTCGGTATTCGAGAAATTCACTGCGGGTTTACTCATTCACTCGATGTTGCTATAAACTGGAAATCTCAGTCTCCTAACTATCGCCGCTACGTTAATAAAACTGTACATCATCGTTATGTTCTATCAGAGTCGGTAGAAGACTTTGAAAACATAGCCCGTGACGCTCTTGTTGCTCGTGCAACTGCAAAACTTTCAAAAGAGGAATTGAACGCCCTCATTTCTAGCGTTCAAAAAGCATAACGAAGGAGTTTCAACATGCAAAAAATTAACATCGACAATATTCTTTTTAACACTGATTCTTATAAAGTTTCAATGCATGTTCAGTATCCCCTTGGTACTGAATTTATTAGGTCTTACATTTCATCTCGGGGCGGGGTTTTTGATGAAGTTATGTTTGCAGGATTGCAACCTTTCTTAAAGAACGTTCTCGCTATGAAAATTACTCGCGAAGATGTTTTACTCGCGGATAAGCTATGGAAAATTCATGGTGAACCATTTCCTCTTGAAAAATGGTTGTATATCGTAGAAAAATATGATGGTAAATTACCTTTACACATTAAAGCTGTTAAAGAGGGTTCTGTTATTCCCGTTAAAAATGTTCTGGTTACAATTGTAAATACAGACCCTGAATGCTATTGGCTCACTACATGGGTTGAAACTGCAATGTTACGCGCAGTATGGTATATGACTGACGTTGCAACTAAGAGCTATCAAATCAAGAAGATTCTAAAATCATACCTTGAGAAATCTGGAGACATTTCTGGATTACCATTTAAATTGCATGACTTTGGGGCGCGCGGGGCGCACTCTAATGAATCCGCATCATTGGGTGCCGCTGCTCACTTGTTTAACTTCATGGGAACCGACACGTTTGTCGGTATTCTACGTTTGATGAATGACTATAGCGCTTCGATTGAAGAAATTGGGTTCAGTATCCCCGCTGGTGAACATAGTACAGTAACGTCATGGGGTAAGTCGGGTGAAATTGACGCATATTTCAATTTTGTGAAACAATTTTCCAAGCCAGGATCAATCTATGCAGTTGTTTCAGATTCTTATGATATCTATAACGCATGTAAAATGTGGTCTACGGGTGATTTGAAAGACGCTGTGATTACCGGTGGCGGGAAGTTGGTAATTCGCCCAGATTCTGGCGACCCTCTGATTGTTTTGCCAAAAATGCTGCATGTTCTTGGTGAAAATTTTGGCTTCACTGTAAATTCAAAGGGATATAAAGTTCTAAATCATGTTGCTGTTATTTGGGGGGATGGAATCAATAAACAATCAATTGAAGCTATCTTGAGAACAATGGTTGATTTACATGGTTGGTCGGCTGATAACTTTGCGTTCGGTATGGGCGGGGCTTTGTTGGGGGCATCACAGCGCGATGATCAAAAATGGGCTATGAAGTGCTCCCAAGCCGGAATCCGTAAAAATGGTATTCTTGAATGGGTTGACGTTTTTAAAGACCCTATTACTGATTCTTCAAAATCTTCTTTGAAAGGCCATGTTATTTTGGTAAAAAATCAAGAGAGTATCCGTACAATTCGCCGAGAAGATATTGCTATTGATGACGTTCAATTACTCGAATCTAAATTTATTGATGGGGAATTGTTCAATGTAGTGATCCTTTCTGAAATTAGAAATCGTTAATCGGGCCAAGTCTAAAGTCTAAATTTGTAGTATAATTAGTGAACGCCGAAATTCAAAAGGAATTATTATTATGAAAACTCAAGAATACCTCAGTAACCTAGTTAGTTCTGGATTAACTCCTGACCAAGCCTTAGTTCAACTAACTTCTGAATTTGGAATTAAAGTTCGCGACTACGATAAGTTCGTCCTCCTTGACTACGATATGATTAACTCTCCTAAGAGTCATCCTATCGTAATTGAGTGTCGTTCGACTATTCTATCTAAAGGTGATTGGGTTGTCCTATCGTTGAAGTTTCCTAGGTTCTTTAACGCAGGTGAGTGTCCCGATTATTATGCAGATTTTGATGTGAAACGAGCAATTCCGATGATGAAGCTAGATGGCTCACTTATCGGAATCTGGTACAATATGTTTGATAAAGTCTGGGAAATTTCTACTCGAGGTATGGCCAAGGCCGAAGGAAACCACTCGATGGGTGGAACTTTCAGGGATAAAGTTTTGGATGCTATGGGTTTCGATGAACAAAGTTTCCAAAACTTTTTCGGCGCTTACGGTAATAAAATCACGACTTATATCTGTGAATGGATTTCTCCCGAGAACCGAATCGTAACTCGCTATGAAAAGTCTAAACTCGTATTGCTGGGTGTTTCTAATAGCTATACTGAGAATGTTGTTTCTACTCCGGGTATCCTGAACGACTATCAGAAATACTTTAAAAACTTAGGATTAGAGTTTGAAATTCCTCAAGTATTCCCTCAAGGCGAGTTGACTGAGCTTATCGCTGCTGCTAATGAACTTGACGGTCTCAAAGAAGGCTTTGTTCTTTACGACATCGTTTCGGGTAAGCGGATGAAGATCAAATCCAGTTCTTACGTATGCGCCCATCGTATTCGGGGTGAAGATACAGTCCCTACTCGTAAAAACTTGCTTGAGTTGGTCTTTATGGGTGAAGTTGCAGAATTCTTGGTTTATTTTCCAGAATATACCGATCTAGTTACCGGAATTGAAAAAGAAGTCGAAACCTTCTTAGATGGCCTTGATAAAGTATGGGAAGCGAATAAGAGTATCGAAAACCAGAAAGATTTTGCGCTCGCTCTAAAAGGTGCAGTAGGAACTGGGTTCTTATTCTCTGCTCGTAAGAACAAAACAAATCCCCGTGACGAGTTCTATGCAACAAATTTACTTTCAAAACAACGACTGTTCTTGGAATAAATGTGTTATAATAGAGTTATCTTAAAACAGAGGGTTTATAAATGACGCGTTACATCAAATTTGTCAGAACTCATAAACCAACTAACTCAACCTTTACTTCTACATTCGATAAGTCTCATGGCTATTGTTTTTCAGATGGCCAGAAAGATTACAGCTACAACACGATGATGAAAGTTGCTGAATCTCTTATTGATAAGTGGAACAGACAGCAACCAGAAACATGGTCTTACAAAATTAAAATGGAAGAAAACTTATGACAATTTATTATCACACTCGACTTGACGGCACCGACACTAAATTGGTCGGTGGTGCCCGTGAAGGAACTCTTCAGAACATCTTGGAAGACTTTACTGTAGAATTTACGCCAACTGGGCGAGCAACTTTTGTAGATAGTAAGAATCGAAAAGTAAATCTATATACAAAAGTAGACCCTAGCGAACATCAGGGTTACACAAAGGCTTGCACTGATTACCAAAAGAAGCAACGAGATATGGAAGAAGAGATTTCCGAGCGCCAGAAGAAGATTGAAAAGTTGTTGAATGCTCTGAGTGATGAGGAAATTATCAGACGCTTGAGCTAAATTCTTGTTATAATAGATACATCTTAAAACAGAGGGTTCAAAATGAAAAATCGCAAAATTATTAAAATCGATAAAGCCCGAGCCGAGTTTGTGAAGTTGAAAGATGGCCGAACCAAAGTAACAGTTACAAAGGGCTACTTCAATGAGAATGATAACTGGACTATCTGGTTTCCAGAAGGAACCGCTGAGTTTGGATTTATCCCTAGCGAACTCGTCAAGAAGCGTATGATGCATGATTATGCTATTGAACTGGGTCACTATTCTTCAACCCTGAGCATGGAGAAGTAATTATGGTAAAAGTAATTTCTACTGCTCCTCATCACTCGGTTGTTAAAGAAGCTGTCTGTCGTAACTGCGGGTCAACTCTTGAGTACGTTCCAAAAGATATTAAACAAGAAATCCATTATGACTACACTGGTGGCGCCGACTATGTTCGATATATCGAGTGCCCTACGTGTGCTCATAAAGTTGGGGTAAATTAACTATGGGTGGAAACGCATTAACCGAAGGTCTAACTCGCCGCCACAATAAGAGCGAGTTTTTTATCAAGAGCCTTGAAGTAATTGATCGCATGATTCGTTCAAAAGGCGTTTCTAGAGTTCGGTTAATTGAGTCATATCGAAGTAAAGAAACCTTCGGTGATTCTGATATTCTTTATTCAACCATTACTGACAAACCTTACTCGGTTGAATACATCAGAGAGATATTTCCAGAGTCTAAAGAAATCTCTAGAAACACTTCTGTTATATCACTAGAGTATGACGAGCTACAGGTTGATTTGATTCATGTAAAGATGTGTGAGTTCAACTATGCTTTAGATTATTTTGCTTATAATGATAGCGGAAATCTCTGTGGGAAAATCGCGCACCAACTAGGATTAAAACATGGTCATCGTGGGCTAACTCTACCAATCCGTGATGGTGATAATATCGTAGGTGAAGTAATGTTAACCCAAGAACATAGCACCGCGCTACAGTTCTTAGACCTAAACCCTGATGCGTTTGATTGTGGGTTTGATACGTTAGAAGACATTTTCAAGTTCGTCAGGAGTTCAAAATACTTTAGCCCAGAGTCTTATAAACTAGAGAACCTCAACACAATCGGAAAAATGCGGGATAAGAAACGCACAACATACAGATCGTTTCTAGAGTACAACGAAGCTAACCCAGTTGCAAACCCTTATGTAAAGTCTAAGGATAAACTCGTTCAACTAGAGCATATCTTTAACTACTTTGGCCCTGATGCTCTAGAAGAATATACTCGGGTAACTCAAGAGCTCGCAGCTATCCGTTATATCAAAACTAGATTCAATGGTGACATTGTTTCTAAGATAAGTGGATACACAGGAAAAGGTCTAGGGCAATTCATGCAGTACCTTAAAAAGAATGAGTTCCTATTACAACCACATTCTATTCCTTTGCTTGATGATGCTAAGATTGCAGAAATTGTTATGAAGAATTCTACTAAGTTTAACGAGGTTCTATGACTCACACCACACATTCATCTCAACGTATTTTAGCGTGCGTAGAGCGTTACGAAGCCAAGAAGGTAGTTGAGTACCAAGGAAGGGTAGAAAGTGACGCAAACGCGGTTCTCGTGCGTTCTAGACGCCATTACGAACGATGGGGTTGGTTATTTAGAATGCCAGAGCCAACTTATGAAGCCGCGCTCAAAGAAGCCAAAGAATCAATGGGTTGGTTTGACCACGCAATGCTAAATCAGGCCAAAGACCGAGCAGAAAAGTGGCGCTTGTTATTAGCTGGAACTGAAACAGTAGAACTTTCTTTGGAAGATTCTTGGATTTTGAATTATTAGTACGTTATAATAGGAACATCTTAATTCAACAGGAAGTGCTTTATGTACCGTTACAACAAAGAAAACGTCGGTGAGTTCTACGAATGTGACTACGGTAATAATTTCACTTATCGGAACACTAAGAACGAATGGGCACTCTCGATGGGCCTCAAACACGAAATTGACTGTGGTTACGATAACATCCGTTTCGGTAACATCCGTAAGACCGTAGCAAACGTCTGTACCGATGAAGATGCTTCTGGTAAACCCGTAATTTCAAAATGGTTTATTAAGAAACATATAGTTTTCCCTAAATTTGTGTTATAATAAAGTCTTTACACTTTAACTCAACAAGGAATCTTAAAAATGAATACTCATTATCTCAAAGTCGTTCGTAATCTGTTTAACAACAACATGGTAAAACCAAGTACAAACCGCCATAACCAACGCGCATGGATTCGCTCTGTTCGAGTTCTGGGCGATAAATGGCTTCTCAAGGGTAATGTTGTAAAGAAAGCAGGTTCACATTGAATATTAAAGAACGTTTCGCCAACGCGCTGTATGCGCAGGCTGTCTGTGATGCTGTGGGTGATCGCTTCGAGTTTGAAGTCGCTGTAACTCAACAAGAAGTTATCGACCACGCAAATAACGCCGATACTCTAGAGATTACCGATGACACTCAGATGGCTTTGTTCTTGGCCGAGGCTTATAACGAGTTCACAAAACAAGTTAAATTCGTTTCTAACGTAACTGAGTTATTCAAGCACTCGCTGGAAAATGGGTTGTATGATTGGTACCTGACGCAAACTGACGCTCATGCTTATAAAGAGATTGACTTTGGGTTGGCTTCTTTCGCTTCGATGTATAAAATCAAGGCACCCGGTCTGACCTGTCTTTCTGCGTGTGAAAGTATTAAGAACGATGAACCCGTTAAGAACAACTCTAAGGGGTGTGGTTCGGTGATGCGAATTATCCCTTATGCAACTCTAATTGATTCATGGGGTCTAGAGGGCGCTACATTTGCGGCCAAATTATCCGGTGATGCTACACATAAGCACCCAGAGAACGCATTGGCTATTGAGAAGCTAATGCAAATCTATGATAATGCACTATTCTACAACGACACGATGGTTAATGTGGATCACTTGTCTTGCATCGAGAAATGTGGCCTAGGCTGGACAGCGATGGAGTGCGTCGATATGGCAATCTATGCAAACGCCAAGGCCAAGTCATTCGACGAGATGATGAGTATCGCTATTGCTCATGGTGGAGATTCGGATTCTGTTGGTGCAGTCGCTGGTTCTATATGGGGTCTTTGCGGTAAAGAAGTGCCTATTAAATATGTCAACAAATTAGCAGAGCGTGACGCGATTGATTACGTTCTATCACTAGAGGCATTTAAGCAATGAAAACATTTAAAGAATATATCTCAGAGAAGAAAAAAGACGTAAAACCATACGAAGATTGCTCGTTCGGCTCTCACTCACTTCGCCGTACCGATTTGATGAAAGCTGCTGACTCGGGTGAGTTTGGCTCTCACTCTATCGACGAGGGTTCTAATACTATGGCCGATGATCGCGAACTCAAGTCTGCCGAGCACGACCGTATTCATAAAGAAGTTGCACCGGCTAAACCATTTAAAAATGCTAAGACAGCAGACGCGGTTAAAAAGTACACTGACCATTCTACACCCCTGAATTCTACATTGATTTCTTACCACGAAGGTCATCCGCTGAACCAGGGTCTCAAAGAACACATCGACTTGCTCACTGATCACCTGAATAAACATTCTACGACTGAACCTACAGTTGTTTATACTGGAGTTCGTCGTTCACCTGCTAGACACTTTGTAGACCATAAGGGCGATGATAAAGAAGTACACTTTCCGGCTTTCATTTCGACATCAACTTCTTTGGGTATGGCTCGAACCTTCGCGTATGATGCACAACATCCTAATGACGAAGACCATGGTGTGATTCATAACGGCGACGAGGGTAATACTGCTCGCCACGTTTACCGTATTCACTTACCAAAGGGTTCTAAAGCATCGTCTGCTCGTGATAGTTCTTTTGTATCTAAAGAGCACGAAGTCTTGTTGAACCGAGGTCACGATATGCGAATTGAGCGTCTCCCAGATTTGCACATTGACAAGAAAGGTCGTCAGACCCATATCTGGGATGCTCATGTTGTTGGGCATTCTCCTGCTAATCTTGATGCTGAGGATCTATGACTTCATTCTACGAATATCGTAGGCAACAACGGATTAAAGCCGAAGAAGAACAAGATAAGAAGAATCTAGAGAATGGAGTCTGGGATACACCAGATTTCTACTCTATGAGGTATTGCTTAGAGAACGGGGTTTGGAATACTCCAGATTTCTATGCAATGAGAAATAGCACAGGGCCAATTTCAGAGGCAGTACAGTATGATAAGAAGTTTCACGATGACCCAGATGTAAAACCTCTAAATCTAAGTCAATATAATATCGATGCGATAGCCCACTATACATCAACAAGCCCTAGAAGTGAACATGGGTATGCGTCGTCTGAGAATATGAACAATCATATGAACAACCTAAATGGGGCTAATAATAAAATAATAGGCTCCCATTCGATACGTAAGATAGAAGAAAGCATACAGAAATTAAAAGACGCATTTACGCCTGAGAATACAAATAAGAAAATTATAACGACAACCGGGGCTGTACGTCGCCATCAGGGTGAACAATTAGAAAAGTCTAAAAGCCTAAAACTTCATTCATTTAGGTCAACATCATCAGACCAGAGCCATGCAAATGGCCATACTAAGCGTTATGTAGAAAATACAGAAAACGGTATTCGGCATGATCATATCGTAGATTACAAAGTTCATCCGGGTTGTGGTTTATCTGTTGTGCAACACTCTGATTACATCGAAAACGAAGTTTTATTGAAACCAGGTGTTACAATGAAAAGACTCTCAACCCAGGTGCATGAAATTGGCCCTAACCATTTTCTGAAAATTCATGAAGTTGAAGTGAAATAATTATGACCAAATACACCCCAGACCGATGGAAACTTGTTAAAATTACAAATTCAATCGGCAAAGTTCATTACAGAATTTTCGCAACGTGGGGCGGTAGCTACATGTACGGTAGCTCTTGGAAGATGTCGTCTGGATGTACACCCGGCGCAGAGCGAGTTGACGGGGTTTGGAACTTACCTCAATCGTCGGGGTCTACTTATAGAATAAGATCCGAGTCAGAAGGGATCTGTGGTGGATGGAACGAGGTTCTAAAAACCTATATCGAAGAGATGGAAAGTTATGGCGGTAAGTTAGAAATCATTGATTTGCCAGATTTTTCCAAATTAAAAGAAGAATTCGTTTAAAACTGTGTTATAATTCAGTCATTGAAATTAAAAAGGTTTAATTATGAAAAAATACACTCTTGAAAGCGGCCAAGTAATTCAATTCATACCCGAGATAGAAAAAAACTCATGTAGTGGGTGTATTGGGAATGGCATTGAGTCAGTTTGCAATGAAATTCTAAATAATATAGGTGCTTGTAGCGTGAGTAATGTCATCGCAATCCCTTTCATAGAAGAATCGACTACGGAAGATGAACCCAAATATACCGTCGAAGAAGTCTTAAACGCATATTCGCTGTATTCTAGCGAGAACGTTTGGTTATCTACAATTGAAAAAATTAAAGCCGAACTGAAATTCAAAAACGACCCTGATTACAAAGACTATCTTCGCTTGAAAGAGAAGTTTGAAAAATGAAGATTACCTTTCAATCACCCAAACTATTCAAGTGGGCTGGAGTTTACCTCACAATTTGGGGTAAGCGCTACTGTATTTTTAAAGTTGGTCCTGCTTGGAAAAATCCAAGAAACTTCGAATAACTTACAAATTTATTATGAAAACTACGCTGAACAGAATTAAAGAGTTTCACCCTAGAATGCAAGAGTGGTCTAGGTTGCTTAAACATCTTGAAAAGCCCGGCGCAGACAATGAACCAATTAACTTACTTACTATCTACGAGAGCAACGGAATAGATTTTGCCGTCTGGTGCATGAGAGCCGTAGATTGTTATGATAAGGGTAAACGGCTAATGGCTATGGCTTTTACACAAGAAGCAATGAAAGCCATTAACGGTATGTACAACCAAAGCGACTATGCTAGAGTAATGAAGTTAGTCGAAAGCTACGACATAGAAGAAGATGCTGACTATATGGATCTAGACTCTGAAGATGAGATAGAAGATGATGTGAACGTTGACTATGCTGCGTATCACTGCTTGTACGGGATTGATGATGAAGTTCTTCAAAAACAAATTGAATTATTTAAGAAAATCGTAAAACCTGTGTTATAATTACGGTGAAGAAAATCCGTTTAACTAAGAAAGAAAATTATGATTACAACTTACCTTATCCTATCCACTATCGTAATGATGTTGCTTACGATTATCTGGAATTCTGAAACTTTACTGAACTTCTCAATTAAGGTTTTGCTGTTCGTATTGACCGTTTGTGGAATACTAGCAAACCTCGAATACATGGGCTACATCGTAAAATTATAAACCTCCGACAATCTCCTAGGGTGTTCAATAATTATTTGGGATAAATACTAATGAAATCATATAAAAAGTAATGACAATCCAAATTAAGACTTCTAAGCATAGCACGAAATTTGCCAATTCTGGTAAGAATGTCGCTTTGTCTACATTTCTTAATGACTATCGTACCGCAGTAGAATTCTACATCGATCACTTTTGGGTGAATAAAATTGTATGGGGCGAAAAAGTATTCGATGTATCGACCGGGAAATATGATCTTCCAAAATTTATTTCAACCACAGATATAACGATTGAAACAGCTTTATCGGCAAGGGCATTAAAATGTGCATCAGGGCAGGCATTGGGTATCCTTGGTTCAGTTGTAAGAAAACTACAAAAACTGGAATTCAAACGAAAAGTTTCAATAGATAAAGGTTACGACACATCCAAAATTGATAAGAAACTTGATGAATTCATATTGACAAAACCAAAGATCGATAGAAATTTTTATGCTAATCTGAATTCTATTTGTGTTGATTTTGTGCAGCCAAAAACATCCTTTGATGGATTTGTCGTTTTAAAATCATTGGGTAAATCGTATGGGAAGATAATTGTTCCAATTAAGTTACATCGACATACTAACAAATTAAAGAGTCAAAATTACATCCAAAAGACATCATGGATGATTTCGGATAAAGAACTATGCTCAATATGGGAACGTGAAATTCCTGAAAAGAAGACTTCTGGTGTTAAAGTTGGTGCAGATCAAGGATTTGTTGATTGCTTAACATTGTCTGATGGGCAAGTCACCCAGACCGATAAACACGGATATAATCTACAATCGATTATAAAGAAACTGACTGGAAAACAGAAGGGTTCAAAAGGTTATCGACGAACACAAACACATCGAACTAATTACATCAATTGGTCTATCAACCAACTCAATTTTGATGACATTCGAGAACTCGGGTTTGAAGATGTTAAAAACGTACGATTAGGAAAGAATACGTCTGCTGATCTCAAAGGGTGGACATACACAGAAATTGCATCCAAGATAGAAGATAAATGTTTGAATGAAGGTGTCCTTCTAGTAAAGCAAGGTTCAATCTATCGTTCACAAAGATGCAGTGAATGTGGCTTTGTTCATAAGGGCAATAGGAAAGGTAAAATCTTCATGTGTCGCAAATGTGGTCATGAAGATGATGCCGACATGAATGGTGCTAAAAATCATTCTGTCGATATACAGCCAATTCCATTTTCCCTTATGCGTCTAAAATTAAATCTGACAGGCTTCTTTTGGTTGTCTGGTGGATGCTATAATTTAGACGGGGAGGAAATTACAGTTCCTCCTGATAAGAAAACCAAAAATTTATAAAATTATAGATTTTTAGTAACTGTGAAAGCATCAATTCGCGTCGGGCACATGATAAGCGAAAAGAAGTTTACGAGATTTATTAGAAATAATTTTAAATTCTGCAAAACCTGTGTTATAATTACCTTACTGTAAACAATACAGTAATTCAAAACTTTTTAAGGAAATACAAAATGGCACATTTGATCACTGAAACAAACGGAAAATCTGAGTTCGCGTTCGCAAACACCGACGGTAAATCTGGCCGTCAATCAATCTGGCACTCTTTGGGCCAAGAGTTGACAAACGACGCCACTATTGAACAATGGAAACAAGAAGCCGGTATGAACTGGGAAGCTCTCGAGTCAAAAGTGATGTACCAAGCCGGTATGACAACAAAGACTATGGACGACAAGAAAGTTCTGTTCCGCTCTGATACACAAGACTCTCTGGCAGTTGTTGGTTCTGAGTACAAGATTGTTCAACCCGGTCAGGTTCTAGACTTCTTCTCAGACTTGGTAGGTATCCATGGTTTGAAACTGTCTGCTGCTGGTACTATCATGGGCGGTCGTCGTTTCTGGGCAACTGCCGACCTCGGTAACGGCTTTGAAACTGTTAAAGGCGACGTAATTACAGGTCAGTTATTGCTAGCAACCTCTCTGGATGGATCCATGAGCAGCATAGCTAAATGCGTACAGACCAGGACGATCTGCGCGAACACGATGTCCGTAGCAATCGGCGAAAACTCTAAAAACCTGATCAAAGTGTCTCACCGTTCTACATGGGATGCAAACCAAGTAAAATTGGATATGGGTCTGATTTCTGAAGGTTGGGGTAAGTTCTCTGATGATATGAAAAAACTCGCTAATATTGAAATCAGCGACATGGAAGCGAATTCTTACTTTGTGAACAAACTGTACGATAAGAATAAATCTGCAGAAGACCAGACATGGGGAACTGTTAAGACTGTTGCAAACCTGATGTCTTTGTTCAAAGGCGGTATGGGTGCTGAGTTTGCCCCTAACAGTGCTTATAACATTCTGCAAGCGGTGACTGAGAATGCAGACCATTTTGGGGTCCGCAAAGTAGACGCTGGTCGCAAGTTCATGGATAACGCCTTTGGTAAGGGCGACGACTTCAAAACTGAAGTCTACGCTGATATGATGGCTCTTGCAGCATAAAAATAAACAGGGCTTCTTAATCTAGAAGCCCTATTTTGGGTTATAATAGATACATCTAAACACAAAGGATAAAATTATGAAACACGGTAAAGTTGGTGATGTTGTATTTTTAGGTGACGACGTTTTCGGAATCGTTCATAAAATTTTTGATGAGGGTGGTGAAACTAAAATCCGTTACTCTACAGATGACTCATATTCTCTCAAAACAACTTATGCTAGCCTAGCGACTATTATTCCTTCACTGAAGTTCTCAAACGACGAGTATTCACTAACTCGAGTGAAGCCCGGTTGCTTAGTTCAGGCTGTTGATACTGGTCATTTTCACCATATTGTTAGACTCGTTACTGCTCAGTCTGGCGAAATATACATTCAGACAACAATCAGTGATAGCATCACTCATGCGCCCATAGACTTAACTTTTATCGGGTAAACAATGTTAGCTAAATGGACTGAAATTTTACCACTTTTTGTAATTAGGTGGCTCGCCGTTAAGAGTTGTGAGCGTATTCTAGTTTTCCGCGAAGGTAACTCCAGAACCTTTGCAATTGCTAGGCCAGACATTTTAATAAGGATTAAAGATGATTGAATCACCAGAACAAGCATACGAATTGGTAAAGACCGGTCATTGGTCGTTCGCCGATTTTAGCCAATGGGCA